>Ga0172363_10000019_pt1 | contig 93932 bp, 80 predicted proteins | sample LakKivs2_kivu2a2_FD_114541 | JGI IMG/M metagenome (GOLD analysis project Ga0172363, IMG submission 114541) | Sediment microbial communities from Lake Kivu, Rwanda - Sediment s2_kivu2a2 | ecosystem: Environmental > Aquatic > Freshwater > Lake > Sediment | place: Rwanda: Western Province, Lake... | reverse complement strand
ATCAACAGGGGTTGCAGGTGCTTTTGGTTTTTTCGGTACATGTTTTTGTCCTGAAATGGAGTTTTGTTGATTATATTAAACTTTTGCCAATCATGCGACCCTTTTTTCAGGGGAGCCATATATGCCTAGGAGAGAATCCTTTCAGCTCGTTTGCGCTGCTTAAACATTGCTGTAGAGGCGGCAATATTAATGCCAAGAGAGATTAAAAATAATATTAACCCAATAAAAAATAACACATGGTAATGGGTGCTGCCTTTTGCCACCTCTCCCATCTCCGCAGCAATGGTGGCAGTCATCGTTCTCACAGGTGAGACGAACGAATTTAGTTTTAAAGGAAAAACAGCTGCATTTCCCGTCACCATCATCACCGCCATGGTTTCTCCAATGGCTCGGCCGATGCCCAACATAATAGCGGTGAGTACACCACTTCGTGCAGCAGGTAGTGTAACCTTCCAGATCGTTTGCCAGGGGGTTGCTCCGAGTGCCAGGGCTGCATCTCGATAAGAACTGGGAACTGCATCTAACGCATCCTCCGCAACGGAAACAATTGTGGGGATAGCAACCCCTCCTAATAAAATACTTCCCGCCAATGCCGTTAACCCGGTTGGCAGGCTAAACAACCTGCGTAGCTCTGGTGCCAGGATAAGAATCCCTAAAAATCCAAGTACCACTGATGGAATGCCTCCCAGTATCTCCACAATTGGTTTTAAGAGGTCGCGCGCCCAACGTGGGGCAATTTCAGCAATGAAAACCGCTGTACACACGCCAATGGGGATAGCAAACGCAGCTGCACCTATGGTCACAAGTATTGATCCACCAATTAATGGCAACAGTCCAAAGTATTCTTCAATCGGATACCAGCGGATTGAAAATAAATTTATTAATGACACTTGCCCGAGCGTTGGAATTCCTTCCCTCAATAAAAAGTAGAAGATCATCAGGACAAAAATGATTGCCGAATAACCAGAAATCTTGATCAGCCGGGTGAGGACAAACTCATTCCACTTTTTCGTAGTTTCCATATAATTTTTATTAATCCGTCAGGGATTTGCTATGGGCACAAATCCCAATTCCTCTACCACCGCCTGGGCGATTGGCGTCTTGATCCAATTTAGATAATCTAACACCACCCCTCCTGGTTCTCCATTCGTATACATATACAGGTCGCGTGCAATTGGATATTCACCCCGATTGACTGATTCCGCTGATGGCAAGACGAACGGTCCTCCATCATCCTTTGCTACCGCGATTACTTTTACTTCTGGTGTGACGTAACCCAATCCATCATAACCGATCACATTGGGATTATCCCTGGTTTCAGCTGTGATACCCTCTGATGATGGAAGCAAGAGCGTATCGGTTGAAAACAATGTTCTCTTATTCGCATCTCCCATGCGAATCACATTCTCCAGAAAAAAAACATGCGTGCCAGAATTTGTTTCGCGGGATAACCGAACGATGGGCCTGTCATCACCTCCCACCTCACTCCAGTTGTTAATTTTTCCACTGAAAATATCCGATAATTGTTGCAATGTAAGCTGGGTAATAGGATTCTGCGGGTTCACAATCACCGCAATGGCATCCCTGGCTACAATATGCTCAGTCGGCGTAATTCCATTGTTTGTTGCTTCCCTGATTTCTTCTGGTTTGATTTGCCTGCTGGCATTGGCTAGGTTAACCGTACCATTGATCAAAGCCGCGATACCCGTGCCAGATCCACCTCCAGTGACCGAGATTTCAACTTGTGGTTTGAGCTGGTGGTAATTTTCAGCCCAAGCCAAAGCCAGGTTGACCAGGGTATCCGAGCCGATATTGACGATGGTAGAAATTTCAGAAGGTACTACATCATTGCTGAGGGATTGGTCGCCCCGACTGCAGGCGCTCAATACGCCAATAATCAACAATCCAATAATGAGCACAGTTCTTTTCATCGAGTGGATTATAGCTGTAAAAATTCACTCACACAAGATAATGAATTATCAGTGATTTAGTGTAAAATCCCACTATATGACTCAAGCAGAACCAATATTTTCAATAAAGAATCTTGATTTTTATTATGGTGCAGCGCTTGCTTTGCATGAGATAAATATGGAAATCCTGCCCAATCAAATTACGGCTCTTATTGGCCCGTCAGGTTGTGGTAAGTCCACATTCTTGCGCTGTCTTAATCGCATGAATGACACCATACCTGGAACCCATGTATATGGGGAAATCCGTTTGAATGGACTGGACATATATGCAGAAGATGTCGACCTGGCACATCTTCGCCAGCGGGTTGGCATGGTTTTCCAAAAACCTAATCCATTTCCTCAATCGGTATACGATAATGTTGCCTTTGGCCCGCGTGTGGTGGGTTTGACACACTCAAAATTCGAATTAAACGATCTGGTTGAACGAAGCTTACGCCAGGCAGCCTTATGGGATGAAGTCAAAGACCATCTAGATGAAAATGCCTTGAGTTTTTCATTGGGGGAGCAACAACGTCTGTGCATTGCCCGTCTATTAGCAGTGCAACCCGAGGTAATTTTGATGGATGAACCCGCCTCAGCCCTTGATCCTATAGCCACATTGCGTATTGAGGAATTGATGATCGAGTTAAAGAAGCAATATACCATTGTGATCGTCACACACAATATGCAGCAGGCAGCCAGGGTATCGGATTATACAGGTCTTTTCTGGTTGGGAGAGCTGGTTGAGTTTTCACCTACCCCAAAAATGTTCACACGGCCGGAACAACAACTTTCGGAAGATTACATTACAGGGAAATTAGGCTAGGTCATCCAGGGAGACATTTATGCCCTGTGGAATTCGGGCCGCATTCAACCAAGAGTTTGATGAAGTACGATCAATGTTATTCGAGATGAGCGTACTGGTAGATTTTTCAATCAAACAATCCATCAGTGCATTGATGGAGCAGGATATGGAGTTAGCCAACTTGATTATCCGTAGTGATGAGGAAATCAACCGTCATCGCTTCCAAATTGAGGAAGCCTGTTTAGCTTTGATAGCCACCCAGCAGCCTGCTGCCAGTGATCTGCGCGAGATTATCGCCATTCTATATATGATTGGCGAGGTTGAAAGAGTTAGAGTAGCGTGTTATTTCAAAACTGACTGAAGTTTTTGCTGAAGCTGTGTATCGTTGGGTTCTACTAATATGGATCCATCCTTAAAAACAATAGTGGGCACACTGCGCATGCCATGGTTTGTGGAAAAGACAAATTCCTCGCCATTTTTATCTTTATCGATATCCACCCATTGGTACTCGAGTTGATTCCGCTCGAAAAACCTGCGTACGCGCGAACATTGACCGCACCACCACGTACCATATACAATAATATTATTATCCATCACATTCACCTCTAAATAGATGATTTTGCCGATAAGAATGGCTATATTTTACCAAATTGCAGAAATCTCATGAGCCAATGGCATTTAGGGACGATCGGGTTCAGCTATAAGGATTGGTTGGGTGGTTTTTACCCTGCTCACACGCCCCAACGAGCATTTTTAACATATTACAGCCAGGTATTTAACTCAGTTGAAATGGATACCACATTCCATTCAATCCCGCGCAGTAGTGTAGTTCAATCCTGGGCTGCTATCACTCCAGCTGAATTCAGGTTTTGTGTAAAAACGCCCCGATTGATTACCCATGATCTTGGATTAACCGGTGGGCAAGGATTGATGGATGAGTTTCTCACTGCAATCTCACCACTGAAAGATAAACTCGGTCCTATCTTGATACAATTTCCTCCCAGCTTCACTCAGGCGAAACTTGGATTGCTGGAAGAATTTATGGCAACCCTGCCTCAGCTACATCAATATGCGGTTGAATTCAGGCATGCTTCCTGGTATAACCAGGCCACATATCATCTTTTAACCCAATATCATGTCGGTTGGGTAACGATCGATTACCCGCATCTACCCAGGCGAATCAACATGACCGCCGATTTCCTGTACATACGCTGGATTGGAGTGAACAACCGCTATCATTATCATTCCTACGAAAGGGAGGATATGAGCAATCAATTACTTTGGTGGCTACACGAAATACAACCCTACCTGGAGATCGTCCCGGATATCTATGGCTTTTTTAATAATGATTATGCGGGTTTCGCCGCAGGGACCTGCTTGCGTTTTAATAAATTAGCTGGTATACCCAATCGAACCGAGAATCCTCCCATCCAAGGCCGGTTATTCTAACAGGCAATTTAGTGATCTCTGAGGTAGGAAAAACAGAAAGTGATAAATACTAATATAGGAGAACTCAAATGTTAATCGCCATAATTAACGTACATGTAAAACCAGAATTCATTGATACCTTCAAACGAGCGTCACTTGAAAATGCGAGTAACAGCATCGATGAGCCAGGGGTAGCACGGTTTGATGTATATCAACAACAGGATGATCCAACCAGGTTCATTCTGGCTGAGGTCTATAAGTCTGAACTCGACGTTGAGAAGCATCGCAGCACAGCTCACTATGCACGTTGGCGCGATGATGTGGCAGATATGATGTCCGAACCGCGCCAACGGACAACCTATAACTTCGTATATCCAGCTGAATAAAAGTTATCCATGCAGTTCGAATTTGCGACTACCTCCAGGATAATCTTTGGGTCTGGAAAATTAGATTCTCTCGGTGAGCTTGCGCTTCAATTTGGTCGCAAGGCTTTGATTATCTCGGGTGCGCCAGGTAAGACCAATGATAGATTAGCCAGAATTCTGGAAGCTAAACGGATCATATTCACGACGATTGCGGTTCATCATGAACCCTCGATCGATGATATCTCTCAGGCGCTTCAAGTTGCGTGCTCGTTCAAACCCGATCTTCTAATTGGTATTGGAGGGGGAAGCGCACTGGATAGCGCTAAATCAATTTCTGCGCTACTCACAAATCCCGGTGATTTGATGGATTATCTTGAAGTGATCGGAGTGGGTAAGCCATTGGTTAACCCATCTCAGCCTCTCATAGCTATTCCGACCACCGCAGGAACCGGCGCGGAGGTCACGAAAAACGCCGTTGTTTCTTCGCCATCTCATCATGTAAAGGTGAGCTTGCGCAGCCTGCACCTGTTGCCCAATATCGCCCTCGTTGACCCGCAACTCTGTATCAGCCTACCTCCAGAGGTTACTGCCACGACCGGTTTAGATGCTCTCACTCAACTCATTGAAGCTTATGTGTGCAACACACCTAATCCATTAACGGATGCGTTTTGTTTCGAGGGCCTCCACCACGTTTCGCGATCGCTCTGGAAGGCATATGATCACGGTGATGATCTTTTGGCACGGGAAGATATGAGCCTATCAGCTTTGCTGAGTGGCATGGCATTAGCAAATGCCAGGTTGGGAGCTGTCCATGGGTTAGCAGGCCCAATTGGAGGTTTGATTCCTGCACAGCATGGTGCAATTTGTGCCGCATTATTGGCAAATGTGACGGAGGCAAACATTTTCATCCTCCGTGGCCTCTCCAGCCACCATCCTGTGTTGATGCGTTATCAAACCATCGCGAAATTACTGAATGATGACCCATCAGCACCACCAGAGGCTGGAGTTCAATGGGTTCGCGATTTCTGCCAACACGCTCAAATACAAACACTATCCTCCCTGGGTCTGGACGAGAGCATGCACGCTGAGGTAATTGACAAAGCAAAGAAGTCCAGCAGTATGAAAGGGAATCCGATACCACTTTTAGCTGAAAGTTTACGTATACTATTGCAGAAATCTTAATCGCCAGAACATGATAAATTGCGACTTGCCCGCAACATTAATTCGATGTAAACTATCATCTGGAGGTAAATCGTATTATGGGAAAAACGCTTTCGTATATCCTCGCTGCCATCCTGATAATAGTCGGGCTGGGATTATCAGTGATCATCGGCCTTTCTTTTATCGTACAAGGGATTTTGGGAACCGGATTGGTGTTCCTGATCATCGGATTGGGCTTGATCTTTGGCGGTGCTTATATGATCTACCTCGCCGGGAGGGGTAAGATGGGCGCCGAGACACAAAATGTGACATTGAAGGTGGATCTACCTGCCAATGTAAATCTGGATACCTTGAAATGCAAATCATGCGGCGGCACCCTGACCATGGACAATATCCAGATGGTTGCAGGTGCACCGGTAGTGAATTGCCCTTATTGCCACACCACGTACCAATTGACTGAAGATCCGAAGTGGTAGTAACCAGTACATTTGCGTAGTGCTTTAATAGTAAAGTATATGTTTGAGTGGAGGTTTGGAATGCACAGACGGATTTTTACCTTCCTGCTGATTTTCATTATATTCCTGGCCATTACGTCCTCAGCAGTTGCCCAAAGCAGCCTTTCATTCCAGGTTCCAAAAGAGAGTATCGATGCCTACTGGAATTCTGATGGCACTTTATCATTAACCTATGTGATTAACTTTGTAAATAATCCGAGTGGAGCGGTCATAGACTATGTTGACATGGGCCTGCCAAACAACAATTATTCTGATGGCAATATCACTGCCTCAGTGGATGGCCAGGCTATTACGAATATCACTTCATCTGACTATCAGGGCCTTGGTTGTTGTGGTGTAGCGATAGGATTGGGCGCTTATTCAATCAATCCAGGTGCATCGGGAACCCTTCAAGTGCAGGTTGAGCAGATCGCCGGTGTTTTACAAACCGACAGCACCGACAGTAGTTATGCCAGCGCGGTTTTCGATAATTCTTATTTCGATAGCAGCTATGTTACCGGCTCTACCGACATGATCGTTACTTTCCATCTGCCACCTGGTGTGACTTCAACTGAGCCAAGATATCATGCTTCACCCGATAACTTCCCCTCGCAACCCGTCACAGCCCTGGATAGCCAGGGAAATGTGATCTATGTGTGGGAGAATAAATCTGCTAACGCATATACACAATATAAATTTGGAGCATCATTCCCTAAAAGTGTGGTACCTGCCAGCGCCATCGTCAGCTCTAATCCATTTGCCGGCATCGGTAATTTCATAGGCATGATCAGTGGAGCCATCCTTCCCATTTTGTGCATAGGCGGTTTTATTGCTATCGTGGTCGCTGGTCTTTCAGCTGATAGCCGGCGCAGGCTAGCCTACCTGCCTCCAAAAATATCCATCGAAGGCCATGGAATCAAGCGTGGGCTTACTGCGGTTGAAGCTGCCATCTTACTCGAGCAGCCCCTGGATAAAGTCATGACCATGATCTTGTTCAGCACGATCAAGAAAAATGCTGCTGAGGTGGTCACCCGCGACCCACTAGAGATAAAAGCCACCGAGCCTCAGCCCGAAACACTGCAACCTTATGAAAAGGATTTCCTGGCAGCTTTTCAGAAAAAAGGAGTAGATCGTCAAAAAGGTTTGCAAGATATGGTAGTGGCTCTGGTGAAAAATGTTTCCGAAAAGATGAAAGGCTTCAGCCGGGCTGAGACTGTCGCTTATTACAACAATATCACCAAGCAGGCCTGGGCGCAGGTAGAAGCTGCTGATACGCCGGAAGTTAAAAGCCAGAAATATGAAGAGGTCATGGATTGGACCATGTTGGATAGGAACTATGATGGCCGAACCCAGGATGTTTTCCGCAACATGCCGGTGTTTGTCCCAATTTGGTGGGGCCGCTTCGATCCAGGCTTCGGTAAGAGTGGTGCACCAAGTGTGACCCCTGCATCGGTGGGGCATGCCGCAAGCGTCCCGGGGAACACCTTCGCCGGCTCAATTACCAACGGCGTGCAGACATTCTCATCCAAAGTGGTTGGAAGTATCAATGATTTCACTTCAAAGGTCACATCGGCCACCAATCCGGCTCCGAAAACTACATCATCATCAGGTAGAAGTGGCGGCGGATTCGGCGGCAGCGGCGGGCACGGTTGTGCGTGCGCTTGTGCCTGTGCCTGTGCCGGTTGCGCCTGTGCTTGTGCCGGTGGAGGTCGATGAGTTTAGCACTCACAATAAATTCAAGCGATTATGGCATTCTCATTATTAAATAGTATCAGGTCAAGATGGGCGTCTCTTAATGGTTCGCTCCTCAAACCCGGGTTATATCATTTCGATTATCAAGAACAGGGAGAGCGCGCACGGGTTCATTTACGCATTGATCCTGACGGCAGTGGATTATTATTGGTTAATGCCAGTCGGGTCATGCATCTAAATCCCACTGCCTCTTATATGGCATCCCTGATCCTTCACACCACCCCTCAGGATGCGGCCATTAAGTCCCTCGTAAAAATATTCGATGTGCCCATGGATCGGTTAATCGATGACTATGCGCAGATCTCCGAACAATTACAGGAGCTCATCAAACCCGATGGCGCCTGCCCTATCCATGATCTCAACCTAGAAGTCACCCCCCCTTTCAGCGCTCGCCCATCTGCACCTTACAGGATGGACCTGGCAATTACCTATCGCTGCAATAACGATTGCTCTCATTGTTATAACGCCCGGCCGCGTAACTATCCCGAGCTAACCACTGCTCAATGGCACCAGGTCCTGGACATTTTATGGAAAATTGGTATCCCCCACGTTGTATTCACGGGTGGTGAACCCACCCTACGCCTTGATCTCCCCGAGCTCATCAAACACGCTGAACAGAATGGCCAAATCAGCGGGATCAATACCAATGGACGCCGTTTATCTGACCCTGGATATGTGGAAAGCCTGGTGAAAGCTGGTTTGGATCACGTACAGATCACCCTCGAATCGCATGATCCCATTATCCACGATGCCATGGTCCGGTCAAAGGGCGCCTGGAAGCAAACCGTGGCCGGGATACGCAATGTTTTAGAAACACCACTATATGTTATGACCAATACTACTATGCTCACCACCAACAGTCCATCCATGCCTGAAACACTCGAATTCCTGGCCCAAATCGGCGTGCCAACCGTAGGACTGAACGCCCTAATCTACTCAGGTCGCGGCATGACCGTCAATACCGGCCTAGCAGAAGCAGACCTTTTCAGCTTATTGAGCACAGCGAGGGAGATTATCGCCGAACACCACCAGCGGCTGATCTGGTATACACCTACTCAATATTGTAATTTTGATCCGATGCAACTTGAGCTGGGTGTAAAGGGCTGCACTGCAGCGTTATACAACATGTGCGTTGAGCCCAATGGAGATGTAATTCCCTGCCAATCTTATTACCAGTCTCTCGGCAATATCTTTACCTCAAGCTGGAGAAATATTTGGAACCATGATCTAGCCGTCCGACTGCGAGAGCGTAAGGACATTCCGGAGAAATGCAAAAATTGCGTCCTCTTGCCTGAATGTGGTGGTGGCTGTCCATTGGCTGCTGATCGAAATAAGTAAATGGATTGAATGTAAAGGAGTAATGCATGGCCAATATCATTGAAAATGTAAAACGTTTATTTACCCCTGAGAAGCCATTATCACCTGGATTATTCCATTATCAAGCTCCGCCTGATTCCTCAATACCTTATCGCTTACATCTACGTCTTGAGGCTGATGGGACTGGGTTATTAATTGTGAACGCCTCCACAGTTCTGCATCTCAATCAAACTGCCGCGGAATTGGCCTATCATCTTATCAAACAAACTCCCGAAGAACAGATGGTTCGTGACGTTTCCCGTCGCTATCGGGTGAACCCACAGGAAGTTCTCCGTGACTTCCGGTCAATAAATGACCGCATTTTAACCTTGATCCATACCCCCGATCTGGATCCTGAAATGTATCTTGATTTTGAGCGCGAGACCCCCTTCTCAAAAAAAATCTCAGCTCCTTACCGGTTGGATTGCGCCATCACCTACCGTCTTCCTGTCAATGCAGATGCCTCCGATTCCCCCACTAAACGCGTTACACGTGAATTGGATACACAGGAATGGTACTCTATCTTTGATAAGGCATGGGACTTCGGCATTCCGCATCTCATTCTGACCGGAGGTGAGCCTACTTTGCGTGATGATTTACCTGATCTAATCGCCCACACCGAGGCGAATGGTCAGGTGGTTGGATTATTAAGTGATGGCCTTAAACTCGCTGACGATGATTATCTAAACACCTTGCTCCAAACCGGCCTGGATCATCTCATGTTTTGCCTGGATCCGGATGATGAAAATTCATGGCATGCCTTAGAACATGTCCTGTCGGCTGACCTCTTCGTGGCAGTTCACCACACCATCACACCCCAAAATGCCGCCGTCACCTCCCAAACAGCGGCGCGTATTGCCAATCTTGGTGCAAAAGCGATATCACTGAGCATATCCGATCCTTCGCTGGAAAAAACACTGGTTGAAACTCGCAACCAAGCAGCTGCCTTGGGTTTATCCTTGGTCTGGAATTTACCAGTACCCTATTCCCAAAATAACCCGGTCTCGCTCGAGATCCAGCAGGATAATTACCCTGAAGGAGCCGGTCATTCCTGGCTTTACATCGAGCCGGATGGAGACGTGTTACCAAGCCAGGGAATCGATCACGTGTTGGGCAATATCTTGCGCGATCCCTGGGAAACACTCTGGAGATAAAGCAAGTAACCGGCAGCTATCCCGTATGCCACCGCTACATTGTAGGAACGCTTTTTCCCCAGCATGGGGATTGAGATCACCTTGTCACATAACTCAATAACCCCTGGGTCTACCCCGGCTACTTCGCTCCCCACGATGAGCAGAATAGGCGAGTCATTATCACCCATATGAGTTTGAAAAAGCGGAATAGCACCGGGGATATGTTCCAATGCCCAAAGTTCATAACCACGTATTTTACATTCCTTGGCGAAAATCACTGCGTTTTTATAGCTTGCCCATTTGATTGCCTGCTCGGCGCCTAGGGCTGTCCGGTTCACCTTGGAATTCTCAGGAGTGGGGGTAATCCCACATAAATAAATCTGCTTGACACCGCACCCATCGGCAGTGCGGAATATTGACCCAACATTCCATGCGCTGCGGATGTTATCCAGCATCACTTCAATCTGCCAGCTATTATTCGCCGATAGTTTTATATCACTTTCAATGTTGCCGTCTGTTGTTGCCACCACATGTAAGCCTGACCGGCACACGGGGCAACGTTGTGATTTGGGATAACCCTCATATCCTGGAAATCTCAATCGGCAGGCCGGGTTATCACATTCATAAAAATAGTTTCTGGATGTCTGCATAGAGTTTGTATTTAATCTCATTATAATTGCTAATGCAATACGCGCCTGGTTAGGGAAAAGGATGAATACATGACCTTGTCAACCGCCCAATGGCACCAACGATATCAGCAGCAAGCTCAATGGACGCACGATTTACGCTGCTACATTTACGATCGCGTTGACCTTTCTAGAGCGAAAAAAATCCTGGATGTGGGCTGTGGGACTGGAGCTTTGGAAGTTGAGTTGTCCCAGCTCTCTACTGGTGAGATTTATGCGCTTGACATCGAACCTCAGCATATCATCTTTGCCAGCCAGTTTGCTCCGGCAGCAATTTATACCCTCGGTGATGGCCTCCGATTACCCTACCCGGCTGCATCATTTGATATCACTCTGTGCCATTTTTTTTTATTATGGGTAAGAAATGCTGGTCAGGTTTTGGATGAGTTTTCCAGGGTGACTCGTCCAGGCGGTTATGTGCTAGCGCTGGCAGAGCCCGATTATGGCGGTCGTATCGATTACCCGCCAGAGTTGTCAGCGCTCGGCAGCTGGCAATGTGAAGCATTACGAAACCAGGGTGCCAGTCCTTTTATTGGCCGCCAGTTAGGTCAGTTATTCTCTATTGCTGGTTTAACGGAAATCGAAGTGGGTGTTTTAGGTGCCCAGTGGCACAAAAATGCTTCCGAGGAGGAACTCGATCTTGAATGGCAGGTGATTCGCTCTGACCTGGCTCACAAACCAGACTTCATCACACAGTCAGAAAAATTATATGCCATCGATAAAACTTCGCGCCAATCACATTTCAGGATTCTGTATGTGCCTACATTCTATGCGTTTGGCAAGCTGAAATAGTAGATCATCCCTCCACCGGGATGCCTATCTCTATCTGGTCTCCGTTGATCCGGATGGGATATGCGGGTATATCAACAAAAGCTGGCAGCGCTAAAACTTTCCCTGTTCGTATGTCAAAGCGAGCGCCATGCCTGGGGCAGATAATCTCGTGCCCTTCGATATTCCCTTCCCCCACCGGTCCATCATCGTGTGAGCATACATCTGCAATAGCAAAGTATTCGCCATTCATCTTTATTATCACAATCGGCTGTTCATCGATCTCGACGAATAATCGTCCCCCCTCATTTATTTCTTCTATTGATGCAACTGTAATATACTCCAGCTTGTCATCTTCAAAGATTTTATAGTTGTACATGCTCAATTTTCAACCAGTTCATCACTGGCTTCACCGAGGCCATACACCCCTGCTTTGAGCACCTTAAGCGAGAGCAGAGCACATTTTAATCGCACAGGACCCAGCTCAATTCCCAACATGTCCAGGACATCCTGTTTGTTGATCTTCTTCACCTCTTCGAGAGATTTTCCAACAATGCTTTCTGCCAGCAGGTCTGCCGAGGCTTGCGAGATTGCGCATCCGTGGCCATCAAATGCCACTTCACTCACCCGGTTGTTTGCATCCAACCGTAGATCAATGCGGATGTGATCTCCGCATAATGGGTTGTCATCCTCAAAAGAGATATCATGTGGGTCGAGTGTGCCCTTATATTGAGGATTTTTATATCTGTCAATGATTAGTTCGCGATATAGATCATCCATATTTACCCGAAATATTTTTTCACCTGGTATAAGCCCTCAATGAGGTGATCGACCTCCTCGAAGGTGTTGTAGATATAAAAGCTTGCTCTCGTAGTAGCAGTTATGTGATACTTTTCGTGTAATGGCATGGCACAATGATGCCCCGCCCTCACTGCGATCCCAAATTCATCCAACACCTGCGCAACGTCGTGGGGGTGCACACCATCAAAGGTAAAAGCGACAACGCCTCCCTTTTGGCTAGCATCTGGCCCGAAAATGTGTACCTGGGGCACTTCTTCCAGGCGCTCCATTGCATAGGTGATGATCTGCTGTTCGTAAAGAGCAATTTTGTCCATCCCGATCTGGTTTACATAATCGAGGGCTGCATGCAGGCCTATTGCTTCGGCTATGGCAGGTGTGCCTGCTTCAAATTTATGGGGTATCTCATTTGGAATGAATGAGCGTAAGAGTACCTTCTTGATCATTTCGCCTCCCCCCATGAACGGCGGCATGCTATTTAATAACTCGCTCTTTCCATACAACACCCCAATCCCCATAGGACCGCATATCTTATGCCCTGAAAATGCCAGGAAATCAACACCAATATCCTGCACATCTACGTTGAAATGCGGAACTGATTGGGCGCCATCAATCAGGGTTATCGCGCCCGCCTGTTTCGCTAATTCTACAATCTGCTTTGCTGGATTGATGGTCCCCAGGACGTTGGACATGTGTGTAAAAGCTACCAGGCGTGGTTTTTTCTCTAATAGCTTCTTATACACATCCAGCATCAGCAACCCATCCCTGGTGATAGGGATAAATTCAAGCTGGATGCCTTTTTCAGCAGCCAGAATTTGCCAGGGCACTAAGTTCGAATGGTGCTCCATCTCCGTCAGGATAACCAGGTCATCCTCTTTCAGGAATGCGCGCCCCCAAGTTTGAGCAACCAGATTGATAGCCTCAGTTGTATTGCGGGTAAAGACAATTTCCCTGGCAGAATCTGCATGAATGAAATCTGCCACACGCTGGCGTGCTTGCTCATATTGGGTTGTGGCTTTCTCTGCCAACGTATGCACCCCCCTGTGGACGTTGGAATTGGTAAAACGGTAAAAATCGTCCATTGTCTGGATGACTGCCAGTGGTTTTTGGGTGGTAGCCGTTGAATCCAGGTAAATAATCGGCACTCCCGGATGTACTTCTTGTTGCAATGTCGGAAAGTCCAGCCGGATTTTTGCAATATCAAGGGTCGTGCTTATAGATGGATCAACCATAAATCATCACTTTACTTTCTGGCGGCTGTGTATCCTGCGCCTTGAAGGTCGTAATTGCGGTGAAGTTTTCGGGCACCACAATACGTGGTCGGGAACCATCCACCCATCCGTCAGATAGACAGCATCTTTGAATTGGACTGCCACCATTTTTGGATCGACCTGTACCACGATACCTTCCAGCCAGTCTCGAATGCGCTCATTACTTTTATCGTGATCGCAATATACTTCCACCCGATCTCCCACGTGATATTGTTCATCCAGATCAGGTGCATGGGTAAAATACATTTCTGACAACGTTCCTCCTTAGATTAACTCACTTCATCTTATCTATGATTGCCTGTTGAAATCGTTTTCGAACCCCATCGAATGGAATACGCTGCATGATGGGATCGAAAAACCCCTCCACAATCAAATGCTCCGCCTCTTCATAGGGAATCCCACGACTTAACAAATAGAATACCGAATCAGGGTCAATCTTGCCCACCGTTGCACCATGGGTGCAACGTACATCATCCGCTAGAATTTCGAGCCCCGGTATCGAATCAGCCCGCGCTTTTGTACTCAAGACCAGGTTGCGGTTTGCCTGGTAACCATCGGTTTTTTGGGCTCCAGGGGCAACGTAAATCATTCCTTGCCACACCGACCTGCTGTTATCTTTCAGGGCACCTTTGAATAATAGATCACTGGTAGTATGCGCTGCCAGATGGTTTTGTTGCGTGTCATGGTCTAAGTGCTGTTTTCCGTCGGTGAAATAAAACCCCGACATTTTACCAGTGGCGCCTTCGCCGATCAGATCAATTTCTGAAAAGTTTTTGGTCAGGTTGCTTCCCAATGCGCCGAAAATCCATTCCAAGTTGGCATCGCGGCCCACCTGGGCTCTTTCATGGCTGAAATTCCACACATTATCCCCCCATGATTGCAATTCTACAAACCGCAGCCTGGCATTTTCGCTGATGTGTATTTCTACAATGCCGGAGTGCAGTGATTGCTGGGTAGCTCCATTGGGTGAAGCAGCCTCGTGTACATAAGTCAGTGATGCTCCCGGCTCGAGCCACACCATGATGTGCGAAAAATACGCCAGTCCTTCTCCAGGCCCCCAAATCACGGAGTGCAACGGAGCCTCCACCTCAACGCCTCTGGGAATATAGATGAATACGCCATACTGTTCCAGGGATGCTGCTATGGCTGCGAACCTGCCCTCGTCGGGCTTAACCACTTGCCCGATGATATTAGCCAGCTTATCCACGTATTCGTTTTCTGCGGTCGCTAAATCGGTGAAAATTACCCCCTGCGAGGCTAAATTTTGATCGAGCGTGGTTTCAGTATGATCAGGGTGAATGACCATCTGTCCGCCATGCTTCTTTGAGACCAGTGGTTTGAGCAGCCATGCGGGTGGCATGGGCAGCTGCTCTAATTTGGAGTATTTAGGTATCGTAAATAATCCAACATCCAGGTTATGGATGTCGGTCCTGCGCCATGGCTCGTCTTTGGTGGTTGGCATAGGTAAGTTTTGATATGCTTGCCATGCCCTTTCACGATACTCACGCAAGAATTCAGGCCCATTCCAGCTTGGTGATAGTGCTGCAACCATATCTTGCGAGAACGCGAAGTCTTCAGCCTCAACCTGTACACCAGGCCTGCTGCGTGTGATCACATGATGTGTGCTCATTAGCCCACCGACCCTGCCATCTGTAATTGGATTAAGCGATTCATCTCGATGGCATATTCCATGGGTAGTTCTTTTACCAGTGGCTCGATAAAACCCGAGACGACCATGGTGGTCGATTCTTCTTCCGATAAGCCTCGGCTCATCAGGTAAAATAGCTGCTCTTCACCAACTTTTGATACGGTTGCTTCATGCCCAATGGTCACATCCTGCTCATCAATCTCAATCGATGGATAAGTATCGGACCTCGATAAAGGATCAAGCAAGAGTGCATCACATACTGTGTTGGATTTGCTATCCACCGCACCTTTGTAAACTTTCAATAAACCTCTGAAAGACGTCCTGCCCCCACCCTTGCTGATGGACTTCGAGGTAATTTTGCTGGAAGTATGCGGGGCAAAATGAATTGCCTTACCACCGGCATCCTGAGTTTGACCAGGTCCTGCAAATGCCATGGATAAAATTTCGCCATGGGCTCCCGGCTCGAGCAGGTAACAGGAGGGATATTTCATGGTCAGCTTCGAACCCAGATTTGAATCAACCCACTCCATAGTGCCACCTTCATGAACTAATGCGCGTTGTGTCACCAAGTTATATACGTTGGTCGACCAATTTTGGATCGTGGTATAGCGTACCCGAGCTCCCTTATTGACGATGATCTCGATCACACCACTGTGGAGTGAATCGGTGGTATAGGTTGGAGCGGTACATCCTTCCACATAATGCACCTGTGCGCCTTCATCTGCGATGATCAGCGACCGTTCGAATTGTCCGATATTGGCTACATTCAATCTAAAATATGCCTGAAGGGGTAGATCAACTTTGACACCTTTGGGCACGTAAACGAAGGATCCACCCGACCATACTGCGCTATTCAAAGCCGCGAACTTATTATCCTCGATGGGGATCACCTTCCCGAAGTATTGCTTGAATAAATCGGGATATTTACGCAAACCATCTTCAATACTCAGGAATATGACGCCCTGTTTTTCCAAATGTTCCTGAATATTGTGATACACCATCTCGCTTTCATATTGAGCTCCTACGCCTGCCAGGAATTTCTGCTCTGCTTCAGGAATCCCCAATCGGTTGAAGGTTTCTTTGATTGTATCCGGTACATCATCCCAGCTATGGCTTTGTTGCTCAGTGGGTTTGACATAATAGTAAATGTCGTCGAGATTTAACTCCGAGAGATCCCCTCCCCATGTGGGAATGGGACGTTTTTGGAAATGATCCAGTGCTTTTAACCTGTAATCTCGCATCCAGTGAGGTTCATCCTTCATGTAGGAGATCTGTTCAACGACTTCTTTAGATAAACCTTTGCGTGATTTGAAAACATAGGTGTCAGGATCTCTAAATCCGTATTTATAATCACCGATATTGTCTAGTACGTGTGAGTTTGAGCTCATTACAACCTCTACTAACCGATAATCTAAGCCGGAATCGATTCGTATTTTTCACGCACCCACTCATAGCCGTGCTCTTCCAGGTTCAATGCCAACTCTGCATCACCTGATTCGACGATACGACCATCCAACATAACATGTACGAAATCCGGCTTGATATAGTTCAGTATACGCTGGTAATGGGTAATGACCAGCGCTCCCATTTCAGGACCGCGTAAGGTATTCACCCCCTCTGAAACGATCCGTAAAGCATCGATGTCCAGGCCCGAGTCAGTTTCATCCAGGATGGCAATTTCCGGTTTAAGCACTGCCATTTGCAAAATTTCAGCCCGTTTTTTCTCGCCGCCTGAAAATCCATCATTCAAATAACGACTGGCAAATGAATAATCCATCTTCAACAAATCCATGCGTTCTTTCAACATCTTGCGAAATTCAGGGACTGTGATTCCCCGGTCATCCGAATTTTCAGCTTTCCGTCGAGAATTGATCGCCGTACGCAGGAAATTCGCCACCGAGACTCCGGCGATGGACACTGGGTATTGAAAGGCCAGGAATATCCCCAATCGTGACCTCTCATCAGGCTTAAGCTCTAGTATATTCTGATCCTTGAAAATTACCTTTCCTTTTGTTACCTGATAACCAGGATGGCCCATCAATGTATAAGCCAGGGTGGATTTTCCGGTTCCATTTGGCCCCATCAGTGCATGCACTTTTCCCTGCTGTACGGTTAAATTTACCCCCTTAAGTATTTCACGCTCAGCGATATTAACATGCAAATCCTGGATGATAAGTTCTGACATGTATCTCTCCTTGGGATTTATATAAACGAACAATCCTTGACGAAAGATCAATCAAGGATTGAGCTCGACGGCGATATTATAGCATGTCAAAGGCTACATGTCAATATTTATGATAAATATCATAAATATTGACAATAATCTTGAACGTTGGTATACTTTTTAGAATTATATGTCTGGAACGAGAGAATTAGTATTAAGAACATTACTTTCACAACCACGCTGCACAATCAACGATCTGGCCGGTAAACTTGGCATAAGTCCAATTTCCGTCCGCCATCACATTGCCAGCCTGGAAGCAGAAGGCCTTATTTCCAGCGAGGATCAACGCCATGGTGTGGGAAGGCCACGCCAGGTGTTCTCGCTTACCGAAAATGGGATTGAGCAATTTCCCACCCGGTACGTGCGCCTTACCATCCGCCTGCTCGAGCACCTTAAAGAAACCATGCCGGAAGCCATGATCAATAAGTTATTTACTGAAATGGCAGAAGATCTGGCCAGAGATCTCGCCGACGGTATGGAAATCAAGGATCTAAATATCCAGGAACGTTTAAATTTAGTCAAAGACCTGCTCAGGCGGGAAGGCTTTAATGTTGATTGGCAGCAAAATGCTGATGGCTATGAGATCCACGAAAATAGCTGTCCGTTCTATTATATCGGGCAGAATCATCCCGAAGTATGCACAGTCGATCAAATCCTGATCTCCAAAGTATTATCGGTACCTACCGAAAAAGTAAAGTGCATCCTGAATGGCGACAGCAGCTGCACTTATTGGGTGCCAAATGCTGCTTTGCCTCAACCGAGTAACACATGACAGACACCAACCAAAACCGCCCCGTATGGGAGCTTGAAAGTACCAATCCTGAGCTTATGGAGCCCCTTACCGAAGAGCTTAAGAAGGTCATCGACCCTGAATTAGGGTTGAATGTTTTAGAGTTGGGGTTAGTACGAAACGTAGCCATCATTAACGGGGAAGCGAAAATGGTGATGATTATGACCACCCCCTTCTGCCCCTATGGACCAGCGCTCTTGGAAACCACGCGCCAGCAAGCAGAACGCGGTCTAAATCTACCCACCTCCATCGAACTTAGTTATGAACCTTGGGATCCATCCATGATGGACGAGAACGCTCGCATCGATTGGGGATTCTTTTAGCTGGCTGTTGATCAATCGAATTAACAAACAAGCTGGCCTGCAGAATGCAAACCAGGATTTTCAATACCAGGCAATCCTATTGTGGCGAGGGCGGGAGTCGAACCCGCGACACGAGGCTTATGAGTCCCCTGCTCTGCCAGCTGAGCTACCTCGCCATTAAAATAGATGCAAAATAGTACTACGTACGTTTTCTTTTGTCAACTATATTTCACGGTTCACGATATACGCAGCCAAATCTTCAAGCGCTTTTCTTTCTTTTGTCTCTGGCATCTTCATCAATAAGTTAAGCCCTTTTTCTACATACTGACGGGCTTCGTCGTGCGAGAGCTTTATTGCCCCACTCTCGCGGATGGAAACCAGCAATCTATTCAGGCAATTTTCATCGCAGAAATTACTTTCCAGGATCTTCTTCATGTCTGTATCACCGGGATTATTCTCAAGATAATACAGCACCGGCAGCGTGATCAATCCCTGTCTCAAGTCGCTTGCCACTGGTTTGCCCATTGTGGTTTGCTCGCTGGTGAAATCCAGGATGTCATCGATGATCTGGAATGCCATCCCGATATCATACCCAAACTCTTTCATCGCCCCCCTCTTGTTCTCAGCTGCTCCGCTCAATATAGCTGCTGTGGTAGTGGAAGCTTCAAATAGCGACGCAGTCTTGGCGTAAATTCGGCGATAATAATTTTCACGGTTGGCAATCCATTTGCTGCTGAATAATTGTGTAATTTCACCATTAACGATGATCGCCAGGGTTTCGGCAAACACACGCATCACATCTACCGAGCCGGTTTCAGCAGCTAATTTGGCCGCCTTGGAAAAAATAAAATCACCTGTTAATACCGTTGCAGCTGGAGACCACTGGGCGTTTAACGTGGGAATTCCCCGCCGGATCATAGCGCCATCGATCAGGTCATCATGCACCAACGTTGCGGTGTGCAGTGATTCGATCGCCGCTGCCAGGGTAACTAATTTATCCGGGTCACCTCCGAGCATCTTTCCGGTCAGCAATGTGACGATCACGCGAATACGCTTACCACCAGAGCTAAGCAGGCGATGTAGCGCTGCACCGACTGCCGTATGATGCCCATCAGCTTGCGCCCGAATGCGTTCCTCAACTAATCCTAGCCTGTCTTCAATGGGTGCTGTAAATTTAGCCTCAATCAATGTATGGTCTCCAGTTAAATACCTTATCAGCTTCCTCTGTGGTGATCCTGCCGACTTCACCAACTGGCATGGCTTTAATTTCGGCTATTTTTTCAGCCACAATTCTAACATTGACTGGCTCATTTCGCTGGCCGCGTAATGGATGAGGCGATAAAAATGGGGCATCTGTTTCTAATAATAAGCACTGCAACGGCATGACTTTTACCACTCTCTGCAGTATATGGGAGTTGCGAAATGTTACCGCACCACCAATTCCCAGCTTAAAATGCAATTCAGCCATCCGTTCAGCCAGCTGCTCATCGCCGGAAAAAGCATGCAATACCCCCGGATGCTCGGATAGGTGCGAATGATGAGTGGTCAATCCACCCTGCCAGTCAGTGAGTATGTCCGCAATATCTCCTGATGCTTCACGGTTATGGATAATCACGGGTATTTCCAGGTCTGCAGCCAATTCAAGCTGTTTTATTAAGCTCCTTCGTTGGTAATCATGTGGAGAATGATTTCGATAGTAATCCAGGCCGATTTCGCCAATCGCCACCACTTTATTTTTTTTTGCCAACGACCTTAACTCTTGCTGTGTGTCTTCTGTCCATTTTTGGTTACTATTCGGGTGTAAGCCTGCCGCTGCACAGACCTGCTGATACTCACTGGCGCATTTTATTGCTGCTTTACTGGTTTCAATATCCAGTCCTGGAATTAATAGTCTCCTGATACCCGCTTCCCAAGCTCTTTTAATAACCTGTGATCGATCTTGATCGTATTCATCGAGATAAAGGTGGCAATGTGTATCAACCAGGCTCACTGGCTCATCTAAACTCACGATTTCAAACCTGCCACACGCAGCCCATCATCCAATATTGCTTTTACTCTACCAGGCTGAGTGGTTTCGCAATACACTCTCATAATGGGCTCAGTTCCTGAAAAACGGATCAGCATCCATCCACCATCCTCAAGGTTAAATTTGAACCCATCGGTTGTATCCAGGTTAACCACCTTAAAACCGCCGATGTGGTCGGGCTGGTGCTCCAATATATATTGCTTCCTTGAAGTATGGTCACCTGAAAATGGTGTATCGATTCGATCGTAATAATGGGCGCCCACCTTGTTGAATAATGTACTGATGAGCTCGGAGGGTTTCTGCCCCAGGCGCACCATCATGTCGAGGATATATAGTCCAGCTAAAATGCCATCTCTTTCCGGCACGTGCCCTCGGAAGGCATACCCGCCTGATTCTTCCCCACCCAACATGGCATTGGTTTCCAGCATTTTAGGGGCCACATACTTAAAACCTACCCCTGTCTCATACACCGGCACATTATAAATCTTGCCTAATTCTACCAGCATATTCGTGGTCGACAGGGTCTTCACAATGGGACCACGCTCTTTACGTACTTCGAGGAAATAATAACCCATCAGCCCATACACCCGCAACTGGTCGATGAATTGGCCGTTTTCATCACCAACTCCCAATCGGTCTGCATCACCATCTGTGATGATCAGCACATCACTTTTTCGCCTGACCGTCTCAGCCAGTCCAATATCCACGTTTGGCGGTATGGGTTCTGGGCGTTTCATCTCAGGGAAAATTGGATTCCGCTGGTTATGGATTTCCTCCACTCTGGTTTTTCCACCTTGCAGTAAGCGCGGGAACCAACCGATGCCATTTCCCCACATTGGTTCAACCAGTACCTTCAACCCGGCATCCTGGATAGATTGAATGTCGACCAGTCGCTTAAGTTGGTCGATATATGCTGGATTTGGATCGAAAATAACAATTTGTCCTTGAGATGCAGCTTCGTTTAAAGAAATACGGTGGATGTGATCTGTTGATTCCGGGATAAATGATTCGATCTCCAGAAGTCCCTCGGGGTCAATTGCCCCTCCATGCTCATCTCTTACCTTGAACCCGTTATCAGTAGGCGGATTGTGTGAGGCAGTGATATTTACCGCGCCAACTGCCTTTTTATCGACAACACAATATGAGATTGCCGGTGTTGGGGTCGCTCTATCGGTGAGATAAACTCTCAATTGATTAGCAGCTAATACTTCTGCCACAGATGCGGCAAAATGCTCTGAATTAAACCGTTGGTCGTACCCTACAATTACCCATTCGTCTTTAGCACCCCTGTCGAGTAAATACTTTGCAAATCCCTGAGCACAACGCCTGATATTCGCAAAGGTATAGTCTTCAGCGATTCTTCCTCGCCATCCATCGGTGCCGAAATGTATCTTATCCACCACTAGGCCTCCATGTTAACTATTTAATTTGAAATGTATTATATCAAGGGATGTAAGCAGGCGGAATAGGCGGTTTAGAGATGATATAATTTTATCTCGTTCAATAGACACTCAGGAGGTAATCAATGAACCAGCCAATTTTACAGGAATTGCTAGAATCACTTGATGGCAGTCTGGTGCTGACCGACCATCATGCTGAGATCAAAGACCTGAAACGACTGCAAGCGAATATCCACAAAATAGCCGAAAAAGCCGCATTGGGTAGTAAAACAGAAAAAGGAGCAGCCCAATATATCATTCGTCAGGCTGCACTAGCATTTGGAGCAATCCCATCATCCATTATCGAGCTTTATCTTGCGCGTGGTCGGGGTGAAATACCATTAATATTCACTGTCCCGGCCATCAATCTGCGCATGTTAGCTTTCGATTCAGCCCGCGCGGTATTTCGAGTGGCAAATGAGATGAATGCTGGGGCATTCATATTTGAGATTGCCCGTTCTGAGATGGGATATACCGATCAGCGGCCATCGGAATATACCTCGAGCGTACTTGCGGCTGCAATTGCGGAGGGATATGTCGGGCCAGTTTTCATCCAAGGTGACCATTTCCAGATATCTGCCAAGCGCTACGCTTCCACTCCCGACGCCGAAGTGCAGGCTGTAAAGGATTTAACCAACGAAGCCATCAGCGCCGGTTTCTTCAACATCGATATTGATACTTCTACGTTGGTGGATATCAATAAACCCACGGTTCCTGAGCAGCAAAAACTGAATTACACCTTGTCTGCCATGTATTCAGCCTATATCCGCTCTTTGCAGCCTGAGGGGGTGCAGGTATCCATTGGAGGCGAGATTGGAGAAGTAGGTGGGCATAACTCAACCGAGGAAGAGCTGCGTGCCTATATGGATGGTTACAACACTGACTTGGCGAGACAGGCTCCTGGTGCTGTTGGGTTGAGCAAAATCAGCATACAAACGGGTACTTCCCACGGAGGGGTTGTGCTTCCCGATGGCTCGATTGCCAAAGTTCACCTGGATTTCGGAATTTTACGCCAGCTGAGCCGTCTGGCGCGTTCAGAATATGGCATGGGTGGGACCGTACAGCATGGTGCTTCCACTCTGCCCGAAAATGCGTTTGGTAAATTTGTTGAATCAGAAGCCGTCGAAGTACATCTGGCGACCAATTTCCAGAACATGATCTTCGAAAAACTGCCGGACGATTTACGCGATGAGATGTATGCTTATCTGGATAAAAACAATGCCTCGGAGCGTAAGCCTGATATGACCGACGAGCAGTTTTATTACAAGACCCGTAAATACACCGTTGGGCCTTTCAAAGCACAAACCTGGAACCTTCCATCAGAGCTGAAAGCCTCAATAAGCCTGATGCTTGAGGATCAATTCCGCAAGCTGTTCGTCTACCTCGGTATGCAAGGCTCGCGATCATATATCGACTCAAAAATTCATCCCGTTAAGATAGAGCCTGACCTGAAGTTCTATCTCGGTGACACATCCGAGGAAGAGGAAGTCTCGGACTTGGCTGATTGATCATGCCATCGAAAGATCAGGGTGTTAATCTTGAGCGTTACATGCTCGTGCCTCGCACGCTGATTTTTCTAACCCGCGGTGAGCATATATTATTGCTAAAAGGCGCCCAGGATAAACGATTATGGGCAGGGCTATATAACGGCATTGGCGGGCATGTAGAGCCGGGAGAGGACATCCTATCCTCTGCCCGGCGAGAGCTTATGGAAGAAACCGGGTTAGAATCGCCTGACTTACACTTGTGCGGTGTGGTCACCGTGGATACGCAAGCCAACCCTGGCGTATGTATCTATATCTTCACCGGTAATTGCCCCTACGGCGAACCAGCACTCTCACGCGAAGGCTCCCTGGAATGGGTGCACGCTTCTGAGCTAAACCAACTACCCCTGGTTGCTGATTTACCATTGTTGATTCAAAATATTATCGAGCAAAAGCCTGCCTCTGCACCGTTCTCAGCCCACTCGCACTATTCAGCGAATGATGAGCTGGTAGTAACCTTCGGAAAATAACCTTTCGACAAAAAAAAGCGTACCCAGATCAATCCGGGTACGCTACTTTATTTAATAAAATTACTTTTGTCTTCTAATGGCCGAACGGGCGATGAACCATATCCCCAACAATATTAATGCCAGGGGCCAAATATAAATGATGAGATTTTCAGCAGCGATCAGCAATACGATCCCGATGGCAGCCAGAATTGCCGCTGGAATCCATGCCCAATCCATGCGCCGGATTGGATTTGGAAGAATAGCAACCAATGCAAAAGTAATCCCAAAGCCAAGTAACAGGATACCTCCGCTAGTTGTGCCATTTAACCCCACATCGATCAAGCTGACGATGGCGACAGTGGCTAGAATGCCTGCTGGTATGATCGCCCACCAGTTGATTCGCGAGGCTAGGTAGACAAAAACAAAACTGAGAGCAATCCCACCTAATATGACCAATCCCTCCCATCCAGATCCCTGGAAACCGGGAAGAAATGCACCTAATCCAATGATTGCAGCAATGGCTAAAAAAATAGTTCCAGGAATCAATGCCCACCACTGGGCATGGTTATTGATATACATAGTGATGAATAGGATTCCAACAACAGCTGTTGCTATCGTCCAAAATAACGCCCCGCCCTGAAATATATTAAAGGTGTCCAGCAGCAATAAAACGCCACCAATTATAAAAATGATACCCCAAAGTAAACGTGATGTCAGGTATTTCATGCCGACCCTCCTGTTGGTCTCTTGCGAATAACCGCTTGAATGGTAATCCAAATTCCTAGCAAAATGATTAATACAGGCCAAAACTTGATAATATCAGCCTGCCCTGAGAAGATCATCAGGAAAATCACAAACATAATCGCACTGATTATTATCAGGCGCAAACCCGCAGTGTACCCTCTGCGCGTTTCACCTCCCAGTAGCGTGGTAAGTATGATGCCCACTCCAACAAAAGCCGGGATCAGCGTCCATAAGTAAGACCAGGAACCCCACTGCCCGGTTGCATTTTGCCAGTACAGGATGCCTCCAATACCTCCTACAATGCACGCTGGTACACTCAAGCCCGGTGATCGTGCCAGCAATCCAAGGAAGAACAATAATACGCCAACTCCGATCACCACCAGCGGCCATTGGTATTCAATGTTGATGAGATCATTCAATCCTGGCAATAGATTGAGCTCTGCTGTCAGGAACCATGCTCCGATTAGTAATAAAATTAATCCGATTACCAGGTCAGATCTCTTTTGTCTCGACATATCGAACTCTCCATGATCTTTTTTTCTGATTATATATAACCCTTCCGAGGTAATTCGGTTTCAGGTTAGCTCGAAAAACCTTGAGATATGATATTAATTTTCACTAACTTTCAAGCCATACACACTATGTTATTATCTACGAATTAATTACCGGGAAGTTGTATTTCCTGCGAAACAGGGGTAAGATCAATTAGGGTAGATATTTATATCAATCAACTAAGGACGGGATTTATAAGTCATTTAGTTGATCAACACGTGTTCGCTTAGGGATTGCAAGATGATCATACCTACCAATCAAATGGTAATTACCCAGGATACAGTTCTATCTCCAGGTGTTTACTGCCTGCCGGATGGGATAAAAATAGAAGGTCGTGATATAACCCTGGATGGCAATGGGGCAACGCTGTTCGGCAAAGACAGCAGGGGTAGCGGTATATATGCGCAGCATGCTGAAAATATCACCATCAAAAATATATCTCTGCAAAATTATTCTTGGGGAATCAACATCCGGGATAGTGCGCATATTACAATCACGCATTGTAATGTCAGGTGCACCCACGAAATTCCAGCCAACACAGTCTTCTTGGATATCTGGATTCCATACGAAAATGCATATGGAGCTGGCATCATCCTTAAAGATGTCGAGCATGTTCTGGTTGAAGAGAATGATTTTTCACATCAAATGAATGGGTTGTTGACCTACCATTGCAACCAGCTCAGGGTGGTCAATAACCTGGCAAATTACTGCAGTGGTTGGGGCTTTCACCTAAACAGTACCAGCAATAGTTACTTTGAGAAAAACAGCGCTGATTATTGCTGCAGATATGAGCCGAGGGATTCTCGCAAGGGTCATATAGGTGCAGATTCCGCCGGCTTCCTCATCGTCAATCACTCATGTGATAATAAGTTTATAAAAAATAACGCCAGGATGGGCGGAGATGGCTTTTTCCTGGCGGGAATGAATCCCTCCTTCGAAGCTGTTGGATGTGATGGAAACCTATTCGAAGAAAATGATGCTTCATACAGCCCCAATAATGCCTTTGAAGCAACCTTTAGCCGGGGAAATATCTTTCACGCAAACGACGCAAGTAACAGCAATTACGGTTTTTGGCTGGGTTTTTCTAGCAGCACGGTTCTTGAACAGAATCAGATGATCGCTAACCGCCAGGCGGGTATTGCAGTAGAAAATGGGGTTAATTTTATCGTTTCTGGTAACCTGCTCTCGAACAATCACTACGGGAGACTATTATGGTCGAAGCTTGTTCCACAAATCGCTCGGCTGCTTCCCGAAAATATAACCAGTCTTAATTGGCGCATCGAACATAATTCCTTTCTTTCCAACCACAAAGCCATCCGCATCGCCGCCAATCAAGATCATGGCATCCACCCGTTGCCCGAAAGTGGGGAGCTCGGTTTGCTGGCTCCTACACCAGCTCACCACATCATTCACGACAATAAATTCGAAAGCAATGTTTACGTTATTGAACAGGCTGACGTGCAAGACACCTTGATTGATGGAAATGAAATGGTGAATAATCTCCATGAACGATAACGTCACCATCAGCGTCGCCCAGGCAATCCAGGATTTCAGGTCTGCCCGCCAAAAAGCGACATTAAGGGAAATTATCGCTCGTTTCACCGGCGACGATTTTGAATTACTCTCTTTTAATGAGGTTCGCCAGAAATTAAAAGCCCAAATGGGTCATCAGCGCATATTAAAAGAAATTCCGATCAATGCCATCATCGGCAGTGTGAATCGTTACCAGGATTTCTCACGTGATTTCCTTCCCAGTAAAAACATAAATCCAGAACGATGGGCGAATATCGAGCTCGCCAATTACGGGTCTCGAGGATTACCTCCCATTGAAGTGTACCAGATCGATGAGGCGTATTTCGTCAGTGACGGAAATCACCGTATTTCAGTGGCTAAACAACTCGGCGCCACTGAAATACAGGCCTATGTGACCGAAGTGCACACCCGCGTGCCGCTAACACCAGATGTCCGTCTAGAGGACTTGATCCTTAAATCTGAATATGCCGATTTCCTCGAGCATACCAACCTTGATCAAATCCGCCCCGAGTCCGACTTATCTGTCACGGTGCCAGGGCAATATGAGGTTATCGAAGAGCATATTGCCGTCCACCGCTACTTCATGGGGATTGAGCAGCAACGTGAAATACCCCTGCGCGAAGCGATCGCCGATTGGTATGACAACGTTTATATGCCGGTAATAAATATTATTCGCCAGCATGGGTTACTAATCGATTTTCCCGATCGCACGGAAGCAGACTTATACCTGTGGATTGCCGACCACCGGGCTGCTTTGGAAGATGAGATAAAAAGCCAGGTGGAGATAACCAGCGCAGCAGATGACCTGGCAGGTCAATTCAGCCAACGGCCTTATCGGGTGATCGCCCGTATTGGTGGTAAATTCATCAAAGCCCTCTTCCCGCGAACCCTCGAGCCTGGTCCATCTCCGGGGGAATGGCGGCAAAATATTGTGACTTCTCGTCAGGCAGATCGGCTATTCAATGAAATTTTAGTGCCAATCAATGGCCGCGAGGATGGCTGGTATGGCTTGGAGCAGGCGTTTATCTTTGCCAGGCGTGAAGCAGCCAATCTGAATGGATTGTTTATCACCCAATCTGAACCAGAGTTATCTTCCGATTTGTCCAGAGTAATCATGGACCAGTTTAATCAGCGTTGCGAAGAATCAAGTGTGAAATGCAAGCTTCAGATGACAACAGGGGATGTTGTATCCACCATTTGTGACCGTGCTCGCTGGAATGACCTGGTAATTTTAAATCTGACCTACCCGCCAGCTTCATCAGCAGTTGCCAGGTGGAGTTCGGGCGTGCGAAATTTAGTGCAGAGATGCCCAAGACCTATCCTGTTCACCCCTCAAACCACCACACCATTGAATCACGCCTTGTTGGCATATGATGGAAGCTTTAAAGCCCAGGAAGCGCTATTTATTGCTTCCTACCTGGCTGCCAAGTGGCAAATCCATCTATCGGTTATTACTATTGGACAGGAAGTGGACATCGATGATATTCAAGGTGATGCCAGGCAATACCTGGTGGATCACGCTGTTAATGCTGACTACATTTTGGCTGAAGGTGCTAAAAGTGCTGAAATCATCATCCAATATGCTGAAAAGCTGAATAGTGATTTGATTTTAACTGGGGGTTACAGTCACAACCCCATCCTGGAAGTGATCCAGGGGGGTGATGTCGACTACTTGTTGCGTCATACAAGTGTCCCCATCATTGTTTGCAGGTGATTCCACCATTTACACCAACTCAATCCTTTTATACCCAAAGGCATTGATCACCCTGGTCTTTCCCCAGGTGGTTTCTGTGATTGTATACGGTCGATAAACATGAATATGACCATGCAAATGATAATCTGGCTGAAAATTGGTGATCAGCCATCGGAAAGCTTTGATTCCCTGGTGTGCCAGATCAGGCTGGTCATGAATCCCCCAGGGAGGTGCATGAGTAATAAGCACGTTCAGAAAGCGGCCATATTTTAGACGATTTAATAATAAAGTTGGTACAATCCTAAACGCATACAGCCACATTTCAAATTGTGTGTATTGAAATGGGCCGTTCCTGTACTTCAAACTGCCCTCAATCCCCGCGAATGTAAAACCATCCTGGTTTATTACCCGTTGGTGCAAGTTTATTGCCCCAGGTTGGAACGAGTTATTATTTTCATCCGTTTGTGCGGGGATTGAATGGTTCCCATATACGTGAAATAAGGGAATATCGAGCGAGCTGATGATGTATTCCAGGTAGTATGAAGGCAGATCACCGCAGCCAATGGCGACATCAGTATCCGACAAAATCTCGCGAATTTTTGGACTGTAAATCCATTCTACAACAATATCACTGACTGCTAAAATCTTCATTGATCACTTAGAAGACGATCTCTTTAATAAATCTCGTAGTGCGTCCTCCAAATGATCGAATTTAAAGACAAAACCCTGGTCCAACAGCTTTTTGGGAGTGGCATGTAATCCCTCCAGTACGGTCATCGCCACCTCTCCAAAGGCCAACTGCATTGCAAACGCCGGGATTGGAAAATAGTGCGGCCGGTTGATGACCCTGGCAATGGTCCTGCCGAATTCGTTATTCGTCACAGGGTTGGGAGCGGTTAAATTGTAAACCCCGTTGCATTGTGAATTACGTATCAGGAATTGGATCGCATTTGCTTCATCGTAAATATGGATCCACGAGTACACCTGGCGTCCATTGCCCAACGGTCCACCGACAAATAAGTGATAGGGTAAAACGATGGATGGTAGCGCGCCGCCTTGCGTAGACAGGACGATACCATTTCGGATCACCGCTCTCCGCACTCCCATCGCCTCAATTGGCAATGTTGAGGCCTCCCAATCCTTTCCCAGGTTTGCCAGGAAATCATTCCCACTGCCATCTTCCTCAGTTAGTGTTTTTTGCTGTTGAGTGCCATAATAATTAATGCCTGATGCCTGGATGAAAACAGAGGGCTTCACCTGCGCTTGCTCAATTGCTTTGGTCAGCACATTACCCGCATCGACCCGACTGCGTAGTAATAATGATTTCCTATCTTCCGACCATCGCCTTGGGAAATAGCCCTTCCCTGAAAGGTTTTCCCCCACCAGGTTTACCACTGCATCACAGCTATTAAGCTGGTGCGCCCAATCACCAACTATCTTTCCATCCCATTGAATAGCTTTCACCTCAGGAGGGAGTCCATCAATTGTCGAAGGATTTCTGCTTAAAATCAACACTTCATCTTTTGCTTGCAGCAATAATAAAATTAGTTCCCGTCCGATCAGTCCACTACCGCCGGCAATTATGATTCTCATCACTTCACCTCCCTCAGGACCATTGATGCCCTAAGCCAGATATTTTTTATATCGTAATAAGATATTTATTATCGTCATTATATCATGCATCATTCCTCTAGTTCACCAATGATAAAATTGCTGGATATCAATGTAGGGTAAACCACAGGTGATAATCAAAGATCTATTTTTACTTGAACCTGAGATAATTTTTTTGAACCATGGCTCATTTGGCGCTTGCCCCCGCCCTGTGTTCGAGACTTACCAGGCCTGGCAAAGGCGGCTTGAGCAGCAGCCGGTCCAATTTCTCGGAGTTGAGTTCGAGCGCCACCTGTTCGAAGCACGCCAGTCACTGGCAGCATATCTTCACTCCCCTGTTGACAGTCTCGTATATGTGCCCAATGCCACCCACGGGGTGAATATCGTTGCCCAATCCCTCGATCTGAAGCCTGGCGACGAAATCCTGTCTACAGATCAGGAATACGGAGCATGTGATCTGATATGGAAGTTCGTGTGCGGCAGAAAGGGGGCGATATACCGCCAGCGGCCCATTTCTTTACCCGCAAGTTCCCAGGAGGATATTGCCCGGCAGTTATGGCAAGGTGTCACTTCGCATACGCGGGTGATTTTCCTCAGTCACATCACTTCACCTACAGCCCTCACCATACCAGTGCAGTTGATATGTGCGCGTGCGCGAGAGGCTGGAATTCTTACCATAATTGACGGTGCTCATGCCCCAGGTCAGATTGAGGTCGATTTGCAATCCTTGCAAGCTGATTTCTATGCCGGCAATTGCCATAAGTGGATGATGAGTCCCAAGGGGGCTGGCTTTTTATACGCCCGGTGCGATGTGCAGCACCTGGTTAAGCCACTTGTTGTAAGCTGGGGTTACCAATCTAATTTCAGCCCTCCCCACGAGTCTAAATTTATAGATTTCCTTCAATGGACCGGCACACAGGACCCTGCAGCTTACCTTTCTGTTCCTGCAGCGATTGAATTCATGCAGAAATACCATTGGGAGGTTATTCGCCGCTCCTGCCATCAGCTCCTTCAGTATGCCATTGAAAAGATATGCAATCTAACGGGCATATCACCGCTCTATTCCCCTGGCTCGGATTTTTATCAACAGATGGCTACAATACCTATCCCGCATATGAGAGATTTATGTGAATTAAAAGACAGGCTGTATAACGAATACAACATTGAAATTCCCTGCATCGATTGGGATAACCGCCACTTTATTCGCATATCTGTCCAGGGTTATAATTCTAAGGCAGATATCGATAACCTTATAGGTGCCCTGGTAAAGTTTCTGCCAGTTTTCCAGGAATGATTATAGACAAAACCGTCTTTTTCTTCAGGAAGTGATGGTGCATGTATGCCAATTCTAGATCAATGGGAAATAACACTTACAGTCGATGATGTGCTGCGCGCTCAAGGAGCTGATCCTGCAGCAATACGCAGTCGACGTCCATCCCTGATCAAAATAACCGAACAAGCTATCCACAAAGGGAAATACCTGCTCAAGCCACTCGTTCTATACGAAACCTATCCTGTGAAGAGCTTTATCCACCAGCGCTTGGAGCTTGTACCCAGTCCAGCCAATCCGGGTAATGCCCAACTATCGGGTGCTCTGATTGCCCAGCATCTTGCCGGTGCCCAGCGCGTCATCGTGATGCTCTGTACGATTGGCAATGAGCTTGATGAAACAGTGTCGAGTGTATTCATGTCAGATCCCGTGGGTGCAATCGCATTGGATGGCATGGGTTCTGCTGCTGTTGAAAACCTGGCCATCCAGGCGTGCAACTATTTCGAAGCCCGGGCCAGCGACGATGGTCAAAATACCTCCATGCCACTTAACCCTGGCATGATCGGTTGGCCGGTGGAACAGGGCCAGTTGCAAATCTTCACCTTATTGGATAGTGAACAAATCCATGTTTCTCTCACTGAATCTTGCATGATGCTTCCTAACAAATCATTATCCATGGTGCTGGGTGTGGGAAAAGAGCTATCATCATTAGGAACTTCATGCGACTATTGCAGCCTGAAAGGAGTTTGCAAGTATCAGAATCATTATGCCAAATAAGCCTGAGTTCACCATCAACTTTCAACCTGTAGGACGGCGTGTTTCAATCCAATCAGGTCAATCCCTGTTAGAAGCAGCCCAAGATTCTGGGATAGGCTTGGCTTCAATTTGCGGTGGAATTGGAATCTGCACCAGCTGCAAGGTTCGCTTGGTCAAAGGTGTTCTTTCTCCATTGACTCAGGATGAATTGGCCATATTTTCGGACTTCGAGATAGAGTCAGGTTTTCGACTTGCCTGCCAGGCTTACCCCCTCAGCGATCTGACCATTGAAATTCCTCCCGAATCTCTATCAGCGCCTCAAAGATTGCAAATTGAAGGTCAGGCCCAGGTGGAGCAAATTGATCCCGTAATGCTGTCTGTCGGGTTGGATATACCAGTCCCCACCATCTCCGACCTGCGCTCCGACCAATCTCGTGTTGAAGATGGGCTTGTTCAAGCCGGTGTGTCACAGCCTGTTGAATTTGCGGCACCGGTATTGGAACAGCTTTCACCGGTTTTACGCAATCACCATTGGCAAGTCACTATGGCTATGCGCAATGGGGTTGTTATTTCGATACTGCCACCATCAATGCCTCTCCTGGGGTTGGCTGTGGATGTGGGCACCACCAAGCTGGCAGCCTATTTGTGCGAGCTCTCCACAGGCTTAATCCTCGCCCAAGCAGGTGCCATGAACCCTCAAACCGCATTCGGCGAAGATGTCATCAGCCGCATAAGCTACACGAATAATCATCCTGATGGTAGAAAGCTCTTGCAAGGCAGGCTGGTTGACACGCTGAACCAGCTCATTGAAGAATTATGCCAAAAGGCAGTTAAATCAAATCACCCGGTTTCAGCAGATCAAATTGTTGATGCAGTGGTAGTGGGCAATACTGCAATGCACCATTTATTTGCCGGCTTGCCGGTTTTTCAGCTAGGTATTGCCCCCTATGTGCCGGCAGTAAGTGATGCCCTAGAAATTGATGCCAGCCGAATCGGCCTTAGGATCGCACCTGGCGCAAAAATATACCTTCCCGCCAATATCGCTGGATATGTTGGCGCCGATCATGTTGCCATGCTGCTATCTACGGGCGCTTGGAAAAAAGAGAAAACAACCATCGCCCTGGATATTGGTACCAATACAGAAATTTCCCTGGTACATAACCACCAGGTCATCGCCTGTTCTTGCGCCTCTGGACCAGCTTTTGAAGGTGCCCATATACAGGCTGGCATGCGCGCCGCCCCAGGAGCCATCGAGCGTGTGGAGGTGGTCCGGGGTGAGCTGCGTACTCAAAGTATTGATGATCTTGCGCCCACCGGCATTTGTGGCTCAGGTATCCTGGATGCCATTGCCTGTATGCGTCAGGTGGGGGCGCTTGATCATCGTGGCTCTTTCATCCCAGGGTATCCCGCAGTCAGGCAGGATGATCACACCCGTGAATTTTTACTCGTTGATCGTGCCCGGTCTGGCACAGGGAAAGACCTGGTGGTCACCCGCAAAGATGTGAACGAGATTCAGCTTGCCAAGGGAGCCATACGTACTGGCATTGATGTGTTATTAGAAGTTGCCAACATTCCCGCTGAAGCAATTGAAGAGTTTATTATTGCCGGTGCTTTCGGCACCTATATCAATATACCCAGTGCCGTGCGTATCGGCATGTTTCCATCCCTTCCACTTTCTCGTTTCAATCAGGTTGGAAATGCCGCTGGAGCAGGCGCTCGTCAAATGCTTCTCTCTGCTCAGCAGCGTCTGGTTGCCGAGGACTTTGCCAGGAAGGTTAAATACATAGAGCTATCTAATTATCCTAACTTTACGGCGATTTTCTCAAGATCATTATTTCTTTAAGCGATAGGTCTTGACACAAGTAACCCGCCTCGGTTACCCCCTCAATATCCGCTCACTAAAATTAACTAGATTGCATCTTTACGAACCTGATAAGACCTTCAATAGCGCCAGGGCTTCCCGTTTACCTCCCGATCCCCCTTCACCGCCCGGTCCTACACAGGATGGGCAGCCATCCTCGCAGTCGCATGCTTCCACCAGCTCAAGGCCACGTTTCATCAGTTCCTCATGAATCTCAAACAACCGCTGGCTCAAGCCAATTCCGCCGGGGATCATATCAAATAAGATGATCGCTGGCTTACCATCCGCAAGTGATGAATGCGGGTCGGAATGGATGCCCAGGTCGCCACTGTCACACATCAGGAATAACGGTGCCAGGTTTCCTATTGTGAAAGCCAGTCCTGCCAGCCCACTGCGGATACGCACCGCAGTTTCGATTTTTCGATGGCATGAATTACACACCGTAATCAAATTAGCCAGTTGGTTTGCTTGCTCGGCCGATTCAAACATCCGGAAGGGAATTTTATGGTGTACATGGTGTTCACTTCCTCCTTCCGATGCTCCGCAAATCTGGCAGCGGAATCCATCCCTGGCTCTTGCCAGCTCACGCTGCTTTTTCCAGGTAGGGCCATAATCATTCGGGACATTCGACCACAATCCCTCATCCTTCAGCTTTGCTACGGTTTCATCAGCCAGTGCCAGCCAGTATCCGGTGGTGGACAATTCTGATGGTGGCAAATCTAAATTTTCAGAACCCAGCGTTTCGTTGGTGTGCCAGCGAATTTTCCGAAATCCAATGACTTGTGACCTGACCTTCACTTCCCCATAAGCTCTGGTCCCTCCAGGGACGTTATTTTCAGCCAGTTTTTCCACCTGGGTGACGGTGACTTCCTCCCTTGGCTCGGTGAAGTAATCCACATTGCTCGGCTTAAGGATGGCGACCTTATTTTCTAAATCCAGATTCTGTACCAGGTACGTCGTTCCTTCGTGCATATAAACCGCGCCTGGATGGGTCATCCAAATCGAACTGGAAGCATCTACTTCGCCGATAGTCTGTAAGGATCGCTCGGCATACTCATTTTCGTTCTCCGCTTGTAACAAGACCCTCTCAGTGGATGCGCTGCGTAGTGATATGTTTTGAGCCGGGTATGTATCCGACATCCAAAAATACCTATCTCCGGATGGGTGGATCACCCCTTCAGCTTGCAGGTAATTTAATAATTCCTGCATGTCGCTTGGGCTTATTGATCCAAAAATCTCCCCTCTGTAGAAGGGTAGCTCGAAAGCCGCGCAACGGATGTGGCCTAATAAAATCAGCAAGTTGTCAGGGTTGATCATCCCGTGCTCTGGTGATCGACCAAAAAAATATCCTGGGTGTTGGGCAAGATATTGGTCTAGCGGATTGGGAGAAGCCACTAAAACTGCCAGGCTCGGTTTTTCGCCCCTTCCCGCCCGGCCTGCCTGCTGCCATGTGGCTGCGATAGTCCCAGGATAGCCCACTATGAGCGAGGCTTCCATCCCTCCGATATCAATGCCCAGCTCAAGTGCATTGGTTGCCACTACCACGCGCACCTCACCCCTGCGCAATCCCTGTTCGATTCTTCGCCTTTGGCCGGGTAAATACCCTGAGCGATATCCTCGAATGATTTCTTCTGCGTTGTGCCGTTGTTTGGTATTGTCAGCGTAAAAGCTTGCAGCCTGTTCTCGCAGGTAGGTCAGGATGATTTCGACCGTGCGGCGTGCCCGGCTGAACACAATCGTCTGCAGTTGGTAGGTGAGCAGGTCCTCAGCCAGGCTGACTCCCGCCTGGATGGCACTCCTGCGCAGTCCCAGGCTTTTATCAATAATGGGGGGGTTGTAGATAAGGAAATGCTTTTCACCTCTTTCGGCTCCATCCTGGTCGATTAATATTACCGGCTCGTTGATCATGCGCTGGCCCAATTCATCCGGATTGCCGATGGTGGCTGAGGTGAGGATAAATTGAGGTTCAGAACCGTAAAATTTGGCGATCCTCTTCAGCCGGCGAATCACGTTCGCCACGTGGGATCCAAATACACCTCGATAGGTGTGTACCTCGTCGATGATCACAAAGCGTAAGCCCTGGAAAAATTGAGCCCAGCCGGTATGGTGCGGGAGGATGCCGGTATGTAGCATATCGGGGTTGGTAAGGATCAAGCGTGCCTGGTTCCTGAGTTTTGGGCGAGCGCTTAATGGTGTTTCCCCGTCGTAAATAGCGAATTTTATCTCCTCAAGGGTGTTGGGTGATGGAACTCTATTTCCTCTGGAAGCCTCAATGTACTCAATCAAGTATTTTAATACCGCGTACTGGTCTTGCGATAAGGCCTTGGTGGGAAATAGATATAATGCGGTCGCCTCCTTATCCCGCAACAGAGAATCTAACACCGGTAGGTTATAACACAGCGTTTTGCCACTGGCAGTGCCGGTGACTACCACAATATTATTCCCCTCCTTTAATTTCCAATAAGCTTCGGCCTGGTGTGCATATAGAGAACCTATACCTTGCCCCGCTAAGGCATCTTTGATAAGCGGGTGTAGGTCATCAGGAAATGGCTCCACATGGGCTGTTTTTTTAGGCAGTACTCGCCACTCCACCAGGTTAGGCCCAACCTGTGGCTCAGATCTCCAATGGGCTAATAATGCTGATAGCGTCATATGACAGGTATTATACCCAAGTGGAGTGAAAGCCATCCTGGCGTGTATAATTAAGCGTAATGTCTACTCACACAGTCCTTCGCTGGGGTTTGCTCAGCACTGCGCATATCAATCGAGCAGTAATCCCACCCATTCGCAGTTCAAATCGCAGCCAGTTATTGGCAGTTGCCAGCCGTTCCGAGGTAAAAGCATCCCAATATGCCCTGGCCTGGGGTATCCCCCGTTTCCATTCCAGTTATGATGCCCTGTTGGCAGACCCGGAAATCGATGTGATTTACAATTCACTTCCCAACAGCCTTCATGCTGAATGGTCATTCAAGGCCATGCAGATGGGAAAGCACGTCTTATGTGAGAAGCCCCTTGCCACTAGCAGCCAGGATGTAGACAAAATGATTAAAACCTCAACAGAGACCGGAAAGGTTCTTGCCGAAGCGTTTATGTTCCGCCATCACCCGCAAACCCTCCTGGTCAAAGATATGGTCGCCAATGGTGGTATAGGTGATCTGCATCTGATTAGAGGTTCTTTCCGTTACTTCAATACCCGGGCTGGGGACACACGCTTCGATCCTCACCTGGGTGGTGGCAGCCTGTGGGATATTGGCTGTTACCCGATCAGTTTTGCATGTTACCTGGTTGGAGGAGAACCTGTAGAAGTCTATGGTAGCCAGCTGATCGGCCCTACCGGGATTGACTTACTGTTTGCCGGACAGATGGTCTTTCCAGGAGGGATGCTGGCCCAATTTGATAGCAGCTTCATTTCACCGCATAAAGTTGAAATGGAAATCACCGGCGAGAAAGGCAGCATCACTATTCCCGAGCCCTTCAAGCCGGGGATCAATAATGTCATCCACCTTCAGCAGAATAATCGAACTAAAACCATTCGCGTCAAAGGCCTGGAGCTGTACAAGGGAGAAATCAATGATATGGAAGATGCCATTTTGGATGGAAAACCCACTCGCATCAGCCTGCAGGAAAGCAAAGCAATGGTTGAAGTAATAGAAGCACTCTACCACTCAGCCATGGATCACAAGCCACTACTCACCAAGCTTGCATCAAATACCATTCAGGAGAATTAAACATGATTTTATTAAATGAGAATGCCAAGCCAATCCAGGCATTACCTGGCCTGACGCGCAAGACCTTAGCCGAAGGTCATTCCATGATGTTATGTGAGTTTACTTTCGATGCGCATGTCGAAATCCCTATCCATGCTCATCCCCACGAGCAGGTCGGTTATATAGCCAAAGGTCACGTGAAGATGACCATTGGTAGCGAACAGTATGAGTTGCACCAAGGGGACAGTTACTGCGCACCTTCCAATATTCCACATGGTGCTTTTACCTTGGAGCCGACAATTATTGTGGATACTTTTTACCCACCCCGGGAGGACTATAGATGAATATACTCGTCACTGGAGGTGCAGGCTATATCGGCAGCCACACCTGCGTGGAGCTGCTGCAGGCGGGCTATGATGTTATTGTGGTGGATAATTTGAGCAATAGCAAGGAGGAATCCCTTCGTCGGGTCCAGGAGATTACTGGTAAAAAGTTGGCTTTTCGCAAAGTCGATATTCTGGATCGTGATGGCCTGAGCTCGGTTTTTGCGGAGCAACCCGTTCATGCAGTGATCCACTTCGCAGCGCTTAAATCCGTGGGGGAATCGGTGCAAATCCCCTGGCAATACTATCACAATAACGTTTCCGGCACCCTTACCTTGCTTGATGTCATGAAACAACAGGGTGTCAGGAACATCGTCTTTAGCTCCTCCGCGACGGTTTATGGCATCGCTGAAAATCCTCCCTTCCGTGAAGACTCTCCCCTGGGTGCCATCAATCCATACGGGCGTACCAAGTTGATCATGGAAGATATTTTCCGTGACCTTTCACACGCAGAGTCCGAATGGAATATGGCTATTCTTCGTTATTTCAACCCTGTCGGTTCCCACCCAAGTGGGCGCATCGGTGAAGATCCACATGGCATACCCAACAACTTGATGCCCTATGTTGCCCAGGTGGCAGTGGGGCGCTATCCATACGTGCGCATATGGGGCGGTGATTACCCTACGTCCGATGGTACTGGTATACGCGATTATATTCATGTGATGGATTTAGCTGCCGGTCACCTCAGGGCTTTGGAGAAACTACAAACCAATCCCGGGTTGGTCACTTACAACCTTGGCACTGGTCGGGGTTATAGCGTCCTGGAAGTGATCCATGCATTTGAGCAAGCCAGTGGCCATAAAATCCCCTATAAAATGATGGATCGTCGACCGGGGGATGTGGGCATCTCTTATGCTGATCCCTCCAGGGCTAATCGTGAATTAAACTGGCGCACCAAGAAGTCTTTGGATGACATGTGCAGCGATGCCTGGCGGTGGCAATCACAAAACCCTGATGGGTACACAGAGTAGATCATTTCACCAACCATAATCAATAGGGAAGTTATGCGTAAATTCATCGCCGCAATCGACCAGGGCACGACAAGCACACGTTGTATCATCTTTGATCACTCTGGGAATATTGCCTGTACTGCCTCGCGCGAGCATACCCAGATATATCCTCAACCTGGTTGGATCGAGCATGACCCCATCGAGATATGGCAGCGAACTCAAGAGGTTATCCAGGAAGCTCTCAACAAGATTGATATCGCTGATAGAGAGATCACCGCCATTGGCATAACCAACCAGCGTGAAACGACGCTTGCGTGGGATAAAGCCACCGGAAAGCCGTATGGCAATGCCATTGTCTGGCAGGATACCCGCACCAAGCCAATTTGCGATCAGCTTGCAGCAGATGGCGGGCAAGATCGCTTTCGTAAGAAAGTTGGCTTACCCCTCAGCACTTATTTTTCAGGCCCAAAACTCATCTGGCTCCTGCAAAATAACTCCCTTTTTAGAGCTGCTGCTGAAAGAGGAGAAGCTTTATTCGGCAATATTGATAGCTGGCTCATCTGGTGGCTCACCGGTGGGCCTGGGAAGGGGGTGCACGTAACAGATGTCACCAATGCCAGCCGTACCATGCTGATGAACCTGGCAACCCTGGATTGGGATGATGAGATACTTTCGCTACTCACTATTCCCAGGGGCATCCTCCCGAGCATCCTCCCTTCCAGTGATCCCCAGCGCTATGGTACCACCTTAATAACTGGCCCATTTAGAGATACGATCCCAATTTGTGGTGACCTGGGTGATCAGCAAGCCGCCTTATTCGGCCAGACCTGTTTCAAACCTGGTGAAGCGAAAAATACCTATGGAACTGGCTGTTTCATGTTGCTTAATACCGGGGATAAGCCTGCCCAATCCAGGAAAGGCCTTTTAACCACCCTGGCCTACCAATTAGGAAAAGAGGCACCGGTTTATGCCCTGGAAGGCTCTGTTGCCATCGCCGGCGCGCTGGTGCAGTGGATGCGCGATAACCTCGGCCTCATCAACCAATCTGCGGATATCGAAGAACTTGCCCATAGCGTGCAGGATAATGGAGGGGTTTATTTTGTGCCGGCATTTTCTGGTCTCTTTGCCCCCTATTGGCGCACGGATGCCCGTGGTGTGATTGTTGGCCTGACACGTTTTGCCAATAAAGGTCACCTGGCCCGGGCAGTGCTTGAGGCTACGGCCTTCCAGACTCGCGAATTATTGGATGCCATGGAAGCTGATTCAGGCTATCGGCTGAGTAGCCTCAAGGTGGATGGCGGCATGGTGAACAACCATCTGCTGATGCAATTCCAGTCCGACCTGCTTGGCGTCCCAGTTGTCTGCCCAAAGATCATCGAGACCACCGCCCTGGGTGCGGCATATGTGGCCGGCTTGGCATCTGGTTTTTGGACCAGCATCGCTGACCTTCGAGCCAATTGGCAGGCTCGCATTACCTGGCAGCCTCGTATGCAGGCCGACCGTCGCGCTGAATTATATCAGCGTTGGCTTAAAGCCGTTGAGCGAACTTTCAATTGGATCGAGTAAATATTAATCAACAGTTATCTTGAGTCATCCATCGAATTCCCGCATATCATAGATAATGGAGAGGCATGCAGCATATTAAGACGGATGTCCTGGTAATCGGTGGAGGTGCCACAGGTACAGGTGTTTTACGCGACCTGGCAATGCGAGATATTAAATGCTTGTTGGTTGAGCGCCGCGACCTGGCATGCGGCACCACCGGCCGCTACCACGGGTTGTTGCATAGTGGTGGCCGTTATGTCGTAAATGATCCTCAGGCAGCCCGTGATTGTTATGAAGAGAACCAGGTCTTGCGCCGTATCATGCCCCAATGTATCGAAGATACGGGCGGATATTTCGTACTCACCCCACATGATGAGCCGGCATATATTCCCCAATTTCTCTCCGGTTGTAAACAAGCCGGCATCCCTGTTGCAGAAGTGCCCATCCACAAAATGCTGAAGCATGAACCGCTGTTGAACCCGAAAATTCAGCGCTGTTTTTATCTCCCCGATGCATCTGCCGATTCATTCCTGGCAGCCAGGTTGAATGTTGAATCTGCCCGGCAGTATGGCGGTCTGGTAAAGACCTACCATGAAGTGCTCAGCTTGTCTCTCACGCACCATTCTTCTGGTGGTGTTAATTCAGTGGTTGGGGCACTCTGCCACGATTTGATCAAAGACGAAGATGTGCAAATTGAAGCCAGCATGGTAATCAATGCTTCAGGTGCCTGGGCGGGGAAAATCTGCAAACTGGCTGGAATCGACCTTAGCATGTCGCCTGGTAAGGGCACCATGATTGCCCTCAACCATCATCTGGTCAATACGGTAATCAATCGTTGCAAGTCACCTGCCGATGGAGATATCCTGGTTCCCGCACACACGGTAGCAGTGATGGGCACAACTGATATCAAGGTTGTTGACCCGGATTATTATTCGATCGAGCCGTGGGAAATCCGCCTCTTGTTGAAAGAAGGCGAGAAAATCATTACCGGTTTTTCACAGCTTCGCGTTCTGCGAGCCTGGGCAAGCGTGCGTCCCCTGGTCCAGTCAGATTTGAACAGCGCTGACCGTAACCTCAGCCGGGCATATGTCTTGCTGGACCATGCCAGTCGCGATGGTATGGAAGGTTTGGTTACCATCACAAGCGGTAAATGGACCACTTACCGAAAAATGGCCCAGGCTACCGTAGACAAGGTCTGCGAAAAACTGGGGTTGAATATTCCCTGCCGCACGCACCTTGAAAGCTTGCCAACTGCTCGTGAGCAAGGCCGGCAGTTTCACCAATTGGGGGCCCGCTTGGAGAAAATCGAGCACGATGCTAGCTATGGCACATTGGTCTGTGAATGTGAGCTCGCCTCCTTGCACGATATCGAACAAGCTATTGTCGAACTTGACGCAGCCACCCTGGATGATATCCGCCGCTCCACCCGCCTCGGGATGGGTCCCTGCCAGGGGGCATTTTGTACCTTCCGAGCAGCTGGCATACTGCATAACTTGCGTCATCCGCATGTGATTGAAACCAATACCTCGCTGTGTGATTTTTTGCAGGAGCGTTGGAAGGGCTGCGTCCCTATCCTGTGGGGGCAGCAATTACGCCAGGCGCGTTTCAATGAGCTCATCTATGTCAATGTGCTCAATGCCGGTGACCTGACAGTAAATAGGCAATCCCGTTTAACACCCGAGGCCTACATTGAACCAGAACACTCTTCAGTTAAACCTCAGCTTGCTTCGGTGTCTCCTGCTACCATTCCCGTTTTGAAAACGCCACCTTCATGCGATGTACTCGTAATCGGAGGCGGTTATGCTGGCTTATTTACTGCCTGGCAGGCGAGTGCTCTTGGTCTTAATACATCTGTGCTCACTAAAGGTTGGGGAACACCCTATTGGACATCCGGGTGCATCGATGTCATCGGTTATCAGCTCCCCGACTATCGCCAACCTGTGAGCTCACCCAGGGCATATTTGGAGCGTTTCGCCAACTCTCATCCTGAACACCCTTACACGCATTGTGGGTTGGATGCCCTCGACCAGGCAGTATCTTCATTTCTGGATCTTTGCGAGCAAGCCGGATATCCCTATCATGGTTCCCTGGATGCCAATATTCAGCTGCCCACCGCATTGGGGACGCTCCGAACAACTTGCCTTGTGCCGATAACAATGCTCTCAGGAGCCACCTCAAATCGCACACCCATGTTGATCGTGGGTTTCGACCACTTTTTGGATTTCTATCCCGCATTTATTTCCGAAAACCTGACTGCTCAGGATATACCAGCCCTTGGTATTTCACTCGACTTGCCTTCATTACGCAACCGCAAATTCATCACTTCAATGGTACTTGCCCGTCTATTCGACACTGCCGAATTTCGCCAGGAAGTGATCGCAGCACTACAGCCAAAACTTTCCAGCGCTGGACGGGTCGGGTTTCCGCCAGTCTTGGGATTGAAAAATACCACTTCGGTGATAAATCATCTTCAATCTGCTTTTGGCATACCGGTATTTGAGATACCCGGTTTGCCCCCATCCATTCCTGGCATTAGGCTGCAGAACCTGCTGGTATCTGCCATCCAGCACAACCATGGGGCAATTTTATCCGGCATGGAGGTCAATAAATTCAGCTTTGATGGCAAAGGCATCCACGCCATTTGCTCAGAAGCTGCCGCCAGGAGTGTCAGTCACTGCGCGCAAGCATATGTGCTCGCAACTGGAGGAATCCTGGGGGGCGGCATCATCACCTCCAATGATGGCTATGCGCAAGAAGCGATCTTTGGATTGCCTGTAAATATCCCTTATCCTTTTTCCCGCTGGCTAAATCGCCAATTCCTTTCACCCGAAGGCCACCCTATCTTTCAAGCTGGCTTAAAAATCAACCCATCCTTTCAACCCGTCTCAGCCATTGGTAAACCTGCATACCATAACCTTTACGCAGCAGGCAATCTACTGGCGAATTGCGACCCTATTCGTGAACGTTCTCTCGAAGGTATCGCTCTTGCTTCAGCCTTTTCTGTTGCAAGGCAGATTTCTCATGGGGTGCGCTAATGACGTATTTGCCATCCACATCACCTCCGGAGAACATGGACCGGTATGCGCTGGCCTCACCAAGTTTCTCTCTCGATCAATGCATTAAGTGCAACATATGCACCACGGTTTGCCCAGTTTCAGCTGTGACCGACCTGTTCCCCGGGCCAAAATATGAAGGACCTCAAGCCGCGCGCTTCCGTCTGCCACAGCAATCGTCACCCGATAAATCCGTCGATTACTGCACTGGCTGCCGTGTCTGCAACATGGTTTGCCCCACCGGGGTTAAGATCGCCGAACTCAACTCCTGCGCCCGCGCTTCCCTGGTCGAGAGTGGAAAATTTCCCTTACAATTACGGCTCAGGAACAACCTGGTTGCCCGCCCTGAGCTGCTTGGAAAAATTGCTCAACCTGTCGTGCCGCTGGCAAACCTGGTGCTCAATTTAAAACCAGCCCGCCACTTTATAGAATTTTCACTCGCCATCCATCATTCTGCTCCGCTTCCCTCGTTCAGCCAGCAAAAGTTTACCGATTGGTTCCACCATCATCCAAAACCATCAAACGCTGCCAGGAAAGTGGTTTATTTCCATGGCTGTGCAACACAATATTATGAGCCCCGCATCGGGAAAGCAGCAGTCCAGGTCTTGGAGCACAATGGCTTTGAGGTGATCGTCCCCCCGCAAAATTGCTGTGGACTGCCATTATTATCCAATGGCGAATTTCATGCTGCCCGCCGCTATCATCAGCATAATGTCCGCAAACTGGTATCCTATGCCCGCCAGGGGATCCCGATCCTTGGCACATCAACAAGCTGTATTCTCACCCTGAAAGAGGAAGCCCCCGAGCTACTTGACATGCACGATGATGACACCCGTCTGGTTGCCGAAAACACTTTTGACATCAATGAATTTCTTTGGCAACTATATGAGGCTGGCTCGCTGAACCTGGATCTTAACCCTCTTCCGCTAACCATCGCTTATCACATCCCCTGCCAATACCGGGCACAGCGCCTGGGCAAGCCTGGTTTGCAGGTCATGTCCCTGATTCCCAACCTGGTTATTCGCGATAGCCAGGCAGCATGCTGTGGGATTGCCGGTACCTATGGTTACAAAGCAGAGAAATATCAAATCGCCATGGATGTAGGCCGGGAATTATTTGATTTTATCAATGAAGAAGTACCTGATAGTCCATTTGTGGTTTGTGACAGCGAAACCTGTCGCTGGCAGATCACCCATGCCACTGGAAAACCGGCAGTTCATCCAGTAGAGCTGCTCGCCAAATCATATGGCCTTTTTGTCGATGGTATCGTTGCTAATATCTAAATTTATTCAGGTAACTTTGTGTTCAACAACCCGTTCCAGTTACTAAAAGAATATCCCAAGCAAATCAGATTGATGTTCTATGGAATGCTAATCAGCACGATCGGCTCATCCATGATCTGGCCGTTTCTAATGATTTATGTACGCCAGAAAGTTGATATGCCATTGACACAGGCAGCCAGCCTGATGACCATCAATGCCACCGCTGGCATTATTGCTGCCATGATCGCTGGACCCATAACCGATCGCATCGGTCGCAAATGGGTGATGGTTTTTAGCCTGGCAGGCAATGGCTTGGTATATTTCTTCATGAGCGGTGCTCATAGCTACCTAGCATTCGCCGTATTAATGACCTTCAGTGGTTCATTTAATCCTTTGTACCGTGTCGGGGCTGACGCCATGTTGGCTGATTTAATCCCCTCCGAGAAGCGGGCAGACGCCTATGCATTAATGCGTTTGAGTAACAACGCCGGGATTTCGCTCGGTCCCACCATTGGCGGATTTATTTCCTCGGTATCGTTTGCCATCACCTTCTTCTGTGCAGGCACTGGAATGATTATCTATAGCTTGCTCCTAGCATTTTTTGCCTATGAAACCTTACCCAAACAGGTTGAATGGCCTCAACAAGCTAAAATGGTATTAGGTGGATACACTCAGGTTTTCCGCGATAGGCAATTTTTGTCCTTTGTGGGAGCATTCATACTGGCACAAATGTGCGCCACGATGATCTGGATTCTGATGCCCGTTTATGCAAACGGCATTTACAATGTCCCTGAGAGCCAGTATGGCTTTATTCCAACCACGAATGCATTAATGGTGGTCTTCTTGCAAGTTTTTATCACTCAAATCACCAAGCGCTACCGTCCGCTGATTGTTATGATGGTTGGGACCTTTTTTTATGCTCTGGGAGTCGGCAGTGTGGCTTTAGGACACTCGTTTTTAGGTTTTTGGGTAAGTATTATCATCATGACGGTTGGAGAGCTGATCTTGATGCCGACGGCTTCTGCATATGCCGCTTCACTAGCCCCACTAGAGATGCGCGGCCGTTATATGGGCATCACCGGCCTCACCTGGAGTACTGCTGCTGGCATCGCTCCAATATTAGGTGGATACCTGAATGATAATATCGCCCCGGTTGCCACCTGGTATGGAGGATTTGTGATCGGCGTGATCGGAATATTTTGGTTCTTCATTATTTCACGCCGGCAGCCTGAAGTGCAACCTTCTGTATTAGTGGAATGAGCCATATTATCGGGTAAAATTACTGTAAATCCCTATATCCCAATCGAGGTTTAATAATGAAATCGCCATCCCGCTACCGCTGGTTTGTAATTATGGTGTTCTTTTTCTTCGTTCTGTTACACCAGGCAGACAGGCTTCTGATCGGCTCATTAACTGAAAGGATCATCAAGGATTTTAATATTACCGAGTCTCAATTATCACTGGCATTAACTGGAGCGTTGTTTGTTGGAGCCATCTCATACCCTCTTTGGGGCTATTTATATGATCGTTATGCCAGGCCAAAATTACTGGCCCTGGCATCTTTCCTTTGGGGGTCAACGACCTGGTTGAGTGCCATCGCCCCGACATTTCCACTATTTGTTGCGACCCGTTCATCTACTGGGATCGATGATTCAAGCTATCCTGGCCTTTACAGCCTGGTTTCAGACTATTTCGATCCTAAAATGCGTGGGAAGGTATATGGATTGCTTCAATTCACCCAGCCATTAGGGTACCTCGTGGGATTGTTATTGGGATTGATGCTCAGCGGCCTGGTAGGTTGGAGAGGGGTCTTCTATATTACTGGGGCTTTAGGCATAATTATGTCGGTGGTCATCTTCTTTTCGATCAAGGATGTGCCCCGCGGTAAAAGCGAGCCAGAATTAGCCGATCTGGACATAACAGGAACTTATCGTTTTGATTGGAAAATTGCCAAGGATTTATTTAAAAAGCCAAGCCTGTTGTTATTATTCACCCAAGGCTTCTTCGGCGTTTTTCCGTGGAATGCAATTACCTTCTGGTTCCTTTACTACTTGGGAACTGAAAGGGGTTTCTCTGAAAGCACCCAATTTCCAGTCATGGCTTTTGCCGTGGTCGTGCTCGCCATAGGATATCCGGTCGGAGGGAGCCTGGGTGATTACTTCTTCAAGCGCAATAATCGCGGGCGATTGATTGTCTCCATGGGTGGGGTTTTATTAGGGGCAATCTTCTTGTGGTTTGCGTTGAATGTACCCAACCAGAACGTGTTATTATTCACCGTATTCCTTGGCCTGACGGCGTTCTTTATGCCATTTGCCAGCCCGAATGTGGTGTCAACAGTTTATGATGTAACCCTTCCTGAAGTGCGCAGTACTGCCGTCTCGGTTCAATATTTCATCGAGTCGCTTGGCGCAGCAGCCGCGCCGAGCATCGTCACGCTGATAGCCAGCCGCTCTTCTTTCAAAGATGCATTTCTATTGATCTGCATATCCACCTGGGTCTTGTGCGCTATTTTCTTTTTTGTCACTTCCTTGTACATCAATCGAGATATTACAATATTAAGGGGACAATTAGCTGACCGTGCAAGCCAGGAGAGAGCAACTTCAGGCATTTCGCTAGGGAAAGTGTCTTAGCGTGAAAATAGCCATCTTGGGTGCTGCTGGGGTTCGTACTCCTTTGATCGTCCAAGCCATGATTGCTCGCCAGGAGAACCTGGGTCTCACCGACCTCGCCTTAATGGATATCGATGCTGACCATCTCAAGCTGATCAGTTTGCTCATATCACCCATCACACAATCCCCACATACCAGGTTTCGCATCACCAACACAACTGATCCCTTCATCGCTTTATCCAACGCTGATTTTGTCATCACCACTTTTCGCGTAGGAGGTATTGAAGCACGGGCGATTGATGAGCGTGTGCCGCTGGAACATGGCATCCTGGGCCAGGAAACAACCGGTGCCGGTGGCTTTGCCATGGGCCTGCGGTCCATTCCTGTTTTACTCGAGTATGTGAAGCTAATGCAGCGGGTTTGTCCATCCGCCTGGTTAATCAACTTCGCCAACCCGGCTGGCATGCTCACCGAGGCGGTCATCCGCACCACAGGTTGGCAGCGTGTGGCGGGAATTTGTGATAGCCCCAGCTCTATGCATAGGTTAATTGCAGCCGTATTACAGGCTAAACCCGAGGAGGTTTACCTGGATTATTTTGGCCTGAACCATCTAGGGTGGGTTAAGTCGGTTATTTTCGAAAACCGTGATCATTTACCAGATCTTTTACAGCTCATTAAGGCAACGAATAATATCCCTGGGTTACCCTTTGACGCAGATTTGATCGTAAGTCTCGGGATGATTCCTAACGAATACCTGTATTACTACTACTACCAGGAAAAATCGGTACAGAATATTCTCCGCTCTGGCGAGTGCCGCGGGGAGCAGATTGCCAGGCGAAATTTCCAGCTCTTTGCGGAATTAAAAGTAAAATCACTCACCCGTGATATTAAAGAGATGCAATCCTCGTATCAAGCCTACCTGGCTGAACGCCAAAAATCCTACATGGTCAGGGAGACTGGCAGAAACCATGATTTTTCCACCCTTGACCCTCAGATACAGCCATCAATTCTCGATGAAGGATATGCCGGGGTGGCCCTGGATCTCATCGAAGCCCTGATAGGACACGTACCCAGGTTGCAGATATTAAATGTGCCCAATCAAGGTGCAATCTCCATGATGGAGCCTGAAGATGTAGTGGAGATTCCTGTGCTGGTAAGCCACCACCAGCTCCAACCAATGGCCATACATGATATCCCCTCGAATTGCTTTGGATTGATGCAGCAGGTTAAGCACTATGAACACCTGGCTATAGAAGCCGGGATCGAAGAATCATACTCTAAGGCCCTCCTGGCACTCACCATTCACCCCTTGGTTGGAGATTATCTTTTAGCGAAATCTATCCTGGATCAATATCAGGCTCGTCACCAGGCCTATTTCCCGGCGTTACACTAAATGGCATTCGATTTTGACGTTCTGGTAGCTGGCAGTTACTCCATAGACCTGATATTTTCAGGCCTGGGTGAGCTACCTCAGTTGGGCAAGGATGTGGTGGGGACCGATTTTATGATGACCCCCGGTGAGGCATTCATCTCCTCCGTCGCCATGCATCGCCTGGGGATAAAAGTGGGTTGGGCTGCCGACTTCGGGAATGATGATTTCAGCCAGATGGCGCTGGCTCGCGCCCGCGAGGAAGGCCTGGATGATTCCCTTTTTATCATTCACGACCATCCATACCGCCGCATATCTGCAGCAGCTTCCTATCCCGAGGATCGGCTGTTTATCACCTATTATGACCCCGATCCAACGGTTCCCGCCATTTTCCCTGCGATAATGAAAAAGTCCGCCCGCTTGCTGTTCATCCCGGGCTTGTACACAGGCGAGCTGCTCAAATTGGGGAAGCAATTACTACACTCCAAAAATATGAAACTGGGAATGGATGGTAACTCGTCTTCAGGAGAATTATTGAAAGGCGGAAAAGAATCTTCTGCAATCCGTAAGGCGATACAAAGCTCCGATATTTTCCTACCCAATGCCCAGGAAGCCAGGCGACTTACCGGTGAACAAGAGCTGGAGATTGCAATATTCAGGTTAGGCCAGCTTTGCCCCCTGGTGGTGATAAAGGATGGCGGTAACGGCTCATTAGCCTTGTCGCAAGGTCATTTAACCCGTATGCCTCCCATCTCAGTAAAACCAGTGGATACAACCGGTGCCGGAGATAACTTTAATGCCGGTTTTTTTTACGCCTGGCTGGATGGAAAATCCTTGGATACATGCTTGAAGTGGGGGAATATTATGGGTGGCCTGTCAGCCACCGCAATGGGTGGCACTACCCTGAAAATAACATGTGATATAGTCAACCAATATCTTCGAGGTTGGCCCAATAATAACTAATTAGTCTATCGATTTTAATTCCTGAATATGTTCAAGCCGCTAAATGGCAGGCTACCCAATGCCTGGGTGAAATTTCACGCCATTCAGGTTGTAGTTGCTTGCATTGGTCTATCGCCACCGGGCAGCGTGGGTGGAACCGGCAACCCTTAGGTGGGTTGATCGGGCTGGGGATTTCTCCACTGAGGATAATACGGCGGCGTTCGCGGTCTCGCTTCGGATCTGGGATGGGTACAGCTGATAACAACGCCTGTGAATAAGGGTGTAATGGATTTTCGTATAGCTCATTCCGTTCAGCCAACTCGACAATGATACCCAGGTACATCACTGCGACACGATCACAAATATGCCGTACCATGCTTAAATCATGGGCAATAAAGAGATAAGTTAGATTAAACTCATCTTGAAGTTCTTCTAGCAGGTTGACCACCTGGGCCTGGATCGAGACATCTAATGCAGATATCGGCTCATCACATACGATGAACTCTGGATTAGATGCCAGGGCTCTAGCCACACCAATACGCTGGCGTTGTCCCCCAGAAAACTCATGTGGGAAGCGGTTGATCAAGCGTGGGCTCAACCCAACCCTTAGCATTAGCTCGTGCACCCGCTCCTGCCGAGCTGTTTCGTTTGGCAATAGTTGGTGCACCCGCAATGGTTCACCAATAATCGCGCTCACCGTCCAGCGAGGATTTAATGAGGCGTAGGGATCCTGGAAGATCATCTGCGCCTTACGCCGAAAGGTCCTCATCTCTTCTTTAGTTGCATGATCAACCGAAATACCAGTGATGGTTACTTTACCGCCGGTAAGTGGATAAAGGCCCAGAATCGTGCGACCCGCAGTAGTTTTTCCACAGCCACTCTCACCAACCAGGCCAAGCGTTTCACCCCGTTGTATAAAGAAAGAAATGCCATCTACAGCTTTCACCGACCCAATCTCGCGCTCGAAGATCAATCCCTGCCGAATTGGGAAATGCTTCTTAAGCTGGTCCACCTCGACTAGCGGAGGTTCAGCTGCTGAGTTTGATGGTTGAATATCAGCCAATGGTTAACTCCAGTATTTAACGAGGCTTACCAGTAGTCACATCCAGCCAGCAAGCAGCTTGATGATTTACGGCAACACAGGTAAGTTCAGGCATTTCTTCGTGGCAACGATCAAAAGCAAACTGACAACGCGGTACAAACGGGCAGCCAGAAGGTGGCACTAATAAATTGGGCGGTGCTCCGGGAATAGAGAGCAGGCGTTTACTCCTCCTTTTATCAACCCGTGGTAATGCAGCTAATAACGCTTGTGTATATGGATGGCGCGGATCCTCATAGAGATCGTCCACAAGAGCTTCTTCAAGGATTAAGCCAGCATACATTACCATTACCCGATCAGCGATTTCAGCTACCACTCCTAGATCATGAGTAATCCAAATGACCGACATATTCATATCGGATCGGATCGTTTGTACCAGCTCCACAATCTGTGCCTGGATGGTTACATCGATCGCAGTGGTTGGCTCATCAGCGATTAGGATGGATGGTCTGCATGAGAGAGCCATCGCAATCATCGCTCTTTGGCGCATGCCGCCTGAGAATTGATGAGGATAATCTGCTAATCGACTCCCTGGCTCTGGGATACCTACCTGACTAAGCAATTCACTCGAGCGTTTCCGGATTTCATCCTTGTTTAGACCAATATGGACACGCAGAGGTTCACTGAGCTGACGTCCAATGGTTAGCACTGGGTTAAATGCGGTCATCGGATCTTGGAATACCATGGCAATATCCTTGCCTCGGATATCCTCTATTTCAGATTCGGATAATTTCAATAGATCCTTTCCATTAAATAGTGCCTCTCCACTGGCAATTTCCCCAGGGGGAATGGGTATGAGGCCCATGATAGACATCATGGTCACAGATTTTCCACAGCCGCTTTCACCGACTAATCCAATAGTCTCACCCTGCCGTAGGTAAAGTGAGACTCCATTCACTGCATGTACGATTCCCTCCGCAATATGAAAACGTGTTCGCAGGTTATTAACTTCTAATATTTTCGGCCTACCCGTTTGAATATTACCATCCATGCCAGATATACCTCATCATTACAGTGCACGGCTATGCGGGTCAAGCGCATCGCGCAAACCATCACCTAAGAAGTTGATGCTCAATACAATCAAAGCGATTAATATCCCAGGAAAGAACCATAGCCACCAGGCAGATTCAATATAGTTATACGCCCCTTCCAGCATATTGCCCCAGGTGGCAGTAGGTGGCTTTACTCCAAGGCCCAGAAAGCTGATATAGGCTTCTAGAATTATTGCAGCGGCGACACTAAGGGTTGCGGAGACAATGATCGGTGCAGATATATTTGGAAGTATATGACGAATAATAATATCGCGAGTGGAAGTTCCGGTAGCACGGGCAGCCAGGATGAAATCGTTAGTTTTCACAGAGAGAAATTGAGCACGGACAATGCGTGCCAGGTATGGCCAGCTGGTGATTCCGATAACAAATATGATCACCAGCACACTGCCACTAAAGGTACGGCCGATGAACTTGATATTTGGGATAGACTGGGAGAAATATCTTGCCATTACCAGTAATAAAAATATCTGGGGCACAACCAGTACCGCCTCGGTGATGCGCATCAAAACGTTATCTAGCCAGCCTCCAAAATATCCGGATAATGCACCAATAGTGACGCCAAAAATGACTTCCACCAGCATCGCAGTCAACCCGATAATGATTGAAATCTGTCCTCCGTAGATAGTCCTGGCGAGGATATCGCGCCCGATAGTATCGGTTCCAAATGGATGCTGAGCCGTGGGAGCTTGTAAGGCGTTACCGGTTTCCGTATGGTTGGCATCCGCCTCACTAAAAACCAGCATACCACCAAAGGCATATACCACAATCAGGAATAAGGTTATGGCTCCAAATATCGCCATTCTATGACGCCGAAACCGCCGCCATGTGAGCTGAGATAATGATAGAGGTGGGGTTTCCAGTTCATCAGGCGTAAGGCGGGGAATACCTTGTTGCGGTTGTTCTAATGTAGTGGTTGTCATGTTTTTATAAATTACTTATACCGGATGCGAGGATCCAGCCAGGCATAAGTTATATCAGCAATAATCTGAAAAATGATAACTGCAACCGCGATCATCATTAATATACCCATCACCACTGCTGTATCGGAGCGTTCGACATGGTCCAGGAATAACCGTCCCATACCCGGCCAGCCAAAGATGCGTTCCGTGACGATGGCACCTCCCAGTAAGAATGGTAAATCCAGGGCAACCAGTGTGACGATGGGTAAGGCAGCATTTTTCAAAGCATGAACATAGACGACTTCAGGCCGGGGTAACCCCTTGGCTTTGGCTGTGCGGACGTAATCTTGCTCTAAGGTCTCCAGCATGGCACTACGGATGTAGCGGCTATATCCTGCAATAAACCCAAATGATAGGGTCGCTACCGGTAATACCATATGCCATGCTACTTGTATCACTGTCTGCCCAGCTCCAGGTTCAAACATCCCCACAGTGGGTAAGTATGGTAATCCCCATTTCCTGAAATTGACTGAAAATAGATACATCGCCAGTAAGGCAAAGAAAAACACTGGCATCGAATAGAAAACAAAAGTAGTCGCCGTGGTGAAATTATCCATAGCAGTGTATTGGTGTAATGCAGAGTATATACCAATCAGCAAGGCAGCAGAAATAATGATTACTTCGGCTGTCACCATCAGCAATAATGTGTTGGGCAGGCGGGCACCAATCACTTTGGTAACTGGTTGGCGATTGACCAGTGATATACCCCAATCACCACGCAGCACCCCTTTTCTGACACCTGCAGCATCCGCGTCGATGTAAGTACGAGGATCCAGGCACTGAACGATGGGAGTAAAAACTCCTGCATTTGGTTTAGGAATTTCACCAACCTGCTTTGTCCAATCATTGCCAATTAACCAATAAATATATTGGGCACATACAGGCTTATCTAAACCAAGTTGGTGGGCTAACCGTATGCGATCTGCAGGTTTAGTGACTTTGCGCCCGCCCATGGTAGCTAGTGGATCTCCCATGGCATTCATCATAACGAACAAAACAACACTGATGATAAATAAAAGCGGGATGGCTTGCAGCAACCGACGGATGATATAGCGGGTCATTGACAATTTTCGATCGAGTAGGGGGGGACTCCCCCCTACTCGATGTAAATTAGCTTATTGTTTTATATCCCATTCGGCAACATTGAAGAATGGGGTCGCTCCGGACATTTTAACATTCAACATCCGATCGCTGAACCCAAACAGATCTGGATCCTGCCATAAACCAATCCAGTACGCGTTATCATAGATGAAGCGTGTAATCTGATAGAAGGTTTGCTGGCGTTCTGCAAAATCTACCTGAGTCGCTTGTTTCTGGAAAAGGCCATCCAGCGTTGGATCGCACAAGCCCGTCGGGCTAGTGCCCGCTGGATTATCATCTGTCGGGATATCTGAGCACAACCAGATAGCAGTGTTCGGATCGGGGAAGTCGGGTGAATCGGAGTACTCGATGAGATCCAATGAGAAGTTAGCGGATGGTCCGTTGTCTTGATAACCCAAGAAGAAGGTGTCGGCATCATAGCTCAATAATTCTATGCCGATACCGACGGCTGCCAAATCTTGCTGCCCAACTGCCTGAGTGTTTTGACGGACTTCACGACTGGTTGTACCCCATTTCAAAACCAGCTCGACGCCGTCTTTATCTACTGTGCCATCACCATTTGTGTCGGTCCAGCCAGCTTCAGCAAGCAACGCTTTGGCCTTCTCGGGGTCATATGGATAGGGGGTAATTGTTGGATCAATCCAAGGGGATTTATCCCAGTCGGTCGCGGCTACATCGGTTAGTCCAAGTAATAAATCCTGTACCAGTTTCTGGCGATTAAATCCATAGTCAATCGCCTGGCGTACCTTTACATCTTTCAATGCTGGATTGCCTTTGTCTGGATGGACATTGAGATAGATACCTTCATTGTACCCTGAGAAGGAGTTGAGGATGGTGATACCTGCATCCTGAAGTTGGGGTACATCACTGTATGCAAAGAAGGTACCAACATCACCATCTCCAGCCACCAGTGCAGCAATCTGTGAAGCATCATCGGGGACAAACTGGAAGAAAAGCTCATCAATTTTTGGACGACCCAGCCAGTAATTATCGTTAGCGACGAAGCGGGCAAAGCTCCCCGACTGCCACTCATCCAAAACATACGGCCCACAGCCAACGGATGGGAATTTGTTCCAGGGTGCAGTGTCAATTGTGCCTTCTGCATCGAAATAAGGCTTCAAAATATGCTCTGGAATGATTTCCATAGCATTCGTCGATCCGCTGAATAATAATGCTAGCCATGGTGAGAAAGGATCAGGGAAGGTCATAACCACCGTCTGCGCGTCAGGGGTTTCGAATGATTCGATCAGGTCATAAGGTGATCTCGTGCTCACTGCATTTGCATCTGACATGATCATATCGTAAGTGAACTTGAAATCCGCTGAAGTGATGGGCACACCATCCGACCACTTGATATCATCGCGTAATTTTAGCGTAATAGTGCGACCATCGTTGGTAATGCCCCCATTTTCTGTCGATGGAATTTCAGTCACTAGAGAGGGATAGGCATTATTCTGATCATCGAACATCCATGTTGCGCATGAATAGATTGGATAGACGACAGATACGAACCACATGTTGGTGTAAATCGGATTGAGCGTATCGAATTCCTGGGTCCAAATAAATTTCGCTACCTTTTTTGCAGCTGGTGCGGTCGTCGGTGGTATATCGGTTGGTACTGCAGCAGGAGCTTGGGTTTCCACCACGGTTGGTGAGGCTGCAGTCGCACAAGCCGATAACAAGATACTTACAACCATAATACAGGTAAATAAGATGTTTTTCTGTTGCATATCATTCTCCTCCAGAGATTATGTTGTGCGAATATACTTGTTTTTAATCGAAAAACAACTTGGTAATTAAATTATCTAATGGATGATCACCTCCTGAAGTATCTACTGGTTATCTAATTATTGGTTCAAATTTGCTTGGCTATATTATATTATTTTTTCTAAATTTTTACGCATTAATTTTACCCGGCTTTCTAGCGTATAATTAATCCATGACTCCTGATTATAAGCAACAAGTGATATCGATAATCGATCATCAAGCTGAAAGACTTTGGGAGATCAGCTTAGCGATCTTCAATCATCCCGAGGTCGCATTTAAAGAGTATCATGCCAGTAAATTATTGGTTGATACCCTAAAATCCGGTGGCTTCGACACCCAAACCAATCTTGCAGGATTAGAGACTGCATTTATAGCCCGTTATGGTGATAAAACCCACCCTCGCATTGCCATCCTGGCTGAATATGACGCTCTGGTTGGTTTGGGACATGCCTGTGGTCATAACCTGATTGCGGCAGCAGCTATTGGCGCCGGGATGGCACTGGCAGCAGTAAATCCACGCCTGGATGGGCAAATCAATATCATTGGAACGCCTGCTGAAGAAGGCGGGGGTGGCAAGATAATTTTGGCCCGCGCGGGTGTTTTCGATGATATCGATGCCGCCATGATGTTCCATCCTGCCAGCAAGAATCTTGTCCTGCGCCCGTCATTGGCATCTTCCAGACTGAAGCTTGAATTCCATGGTAAAGCCTCCCATGCTGCAGCTGCACCGGAGGAAGGAATTAACGCCCTGGATGCACTAATCTTAACATTTAACAATATCCATGCAATACGCCCGACCCTCTTCCCAAAAGATCGCATTGCTGGGATCATCACACATGGAGGTGAAGCCGCAAATATCATTCCTGCATATACTTCTGCCGATTTTAGTATTCGTAGCCTGGCTACGAAACGCCGTGATTTCCTGGTAAGCAAGGTTATCGACTGCGCGCAATCCGCAGCCCAGGCGATAGGTTGCCAGTTGAAATATACGACCACTCCTGGTTATCAGGAAATCATTCCGAATCATGTCCTTGCAGAGTTGTTCACTTCCAATCTGGCAATCCTGGGTAGACAGGTATCGGAGCTAGATCCGAATGAGCGGATGGGCTCAACTGACATGGGTGATGTCAGCCACCTCGTTCCGGCGATTCACCCTTACTTGGCAATGGCTCCCGAAAACGTGGCTGGTCATACCCTTGAATTTAAAGAATACTGCCAATCTGAAGCAGGCAAAGCTGCACTGTTGGATGCAGCCAAGGCTATGGCGATGACCACGATTGACCTATTCACTGACCCAGATCTGCTTGAAAAAGCCAGGGAAGAGCTGAGTTCTACTCGAAAGGAATTAAAATAAATACCATCAGATAATCCAATGAGGAGGAGATAAATATGGCTAGTCATTATCTTCAAAGTTTATTGGGTGAGCATGAAAAAATAATCCTCGCCACCCGCCACCACTGGTTTGTTTTAGCCAGGTCGATTATCTTGGAAGCGTTTTTAATCATCCTCATTTTTACTGCTACGGTCGTCAACTTCATATTCTTATATCCCAACCAGCAAACCATCTCCGTCATTATCGGGTTTATTGGCTTTGCCTTGTTGCTGGTTCCCATTGTCACTGGAACGCGGGATATTTTAATCTGGACCAACCATCTATATGTGGTCACCAATTTGCGCGTGATGCAGATCGCCGGCGTCTTCAATAAGAGAGTAATTGATTCATCGCTCGACAAAGTCAATGATATCAAGATGGAGCAGTCGGCTACAGGCCGCATGTTTGGTTATGGTGATATCGAAATTTTGACTGCCAGCGAGTTGGGTGTTAATCAGTTTAAAAAGATTGACGACCCCCTGAAATTCAAGAACTCAATCATCAATGCCAAAGCCTATCTGGAGCATGCGGCTCAATTTGCACCGCCTCCTGCCCCCCCGCCACTTCCGGAAACCAAAATGGATATCCCCGCCATGATTGGTCAGCTTGCTGAGCTGCGTAAGCAGGGCGTCCTGACGGAAGATGAATTCCAGAGGAAAAAAGCTGAGCTGCTGACGAAACTATAAAAATGACTGAATTCCACCCTTATTACGAGTTGACCTGGCCAGAAGTCCAATCGCTATCCAGGCAGATACCGGTTGTCCTTACATTGGGGACAGGGTATCCTCTCAACCTGATTGCCGAGGTACTCGACAATCCTACAGACGCATACTTACTGCCCCCGTTTCCGTTTGGATGGCAGGGTAGTGGTTTGCCAGTTTCTGAGATTAATTTAATCAGTTATATCGGCAACATTATCAACAGTCTCAGGGACGATGGCTTCACCAACCCGCTGGTGGTTACTCCTCCGGGTCTAAACCTCAACCTGACTGTACCTTGGATTTCAATCCCCCAAGCTCAAGAAAAACTGGAAACGCCATATTTACCTCCTGACGCCGAACGGGGCAAAGTGGTCCTGATTCCCATCGGTCATATCGAGCAGCATGGCTATCACCTGCCTCTTTCCACCGATACGCTGATCATCGATGCCATTGCCCAGGGTATTGTTGATAGCATTCCGGACCAGGCTTATCGACTTCCCGTTATGCCCTATGGGGTTAGCACGCACCGCTCATCATTTGCCGGCACATTTAATGCAGGTGGGCGCGCTTTTGAAGATTTTTGGCTGAATGTCATTGACGCGTTGGCTGGGCGTGGATTCGACCTTTTTTACCTGATCAGCGGGCATGGCGGTAATAGCTCATTTATCACCAACGTGGTGAAATATGCTGGTGAGCGTCACCCACGCATTTTCTGCGCTACTGCCTGGTTGTATTTATCAGGGCCTACCGGGATTGCCTCTCTTGAGAAATACCGCCAATCTGGACTTGGCGGTATGGGCCACGCCTGCGAGCTTGAAACCTCTTTGGTCCTCCATTTACAGCCTTCTCTAGTGCACATGGAGCGAGTGGTGGACGAGACCAATTTCGTTTCCACGCCAAATTATTATATGGATTGGGTGGAAGGTGGTGCCTTGATTGCCAATCCTCCTTGGGATGATGATACGCGCACAGGTGCGTATGGCGCGGGTAGCCTCGCTACAGCCGAAAAAGGGAACATCTGGCTTAAGGCCGCCATAGAAGAAAAAATCACCCATGTTCACGAGATCCATTTACAGCAAAAAATGCGCCAGGAGCGGCGTGATGCTGGATATGGTTTATGGGGCCAACATAAACATAAAGATGAAGGGTGAGGTTCAGGATATTCCGTAATATGGTTTATTGAATCTTTAAAGTTGCCTCCTTATCACTCGCATGGCAACTTTTTATTTGTTTGCCCAAATCTAAAACCTGTCACACAACCTAAAATTAAGCGTTCCCACCAATCTGATTGCTTCCCAGATTATCGATCACTTCCTCATACACATGGTTGAGTCTTGCAGCGATCTTTTCCCAAGCATAGCCCTGCGCTATCTGAACAGCATGCCTACCCAGCTGGTCTCGCAGGTTTTTATCTTTAAGCAACAATGTCAATCGATCCGCCAGCTGTGCTGGCTCATCTACCGGCACTGTGTAACCTGTGATGCCATCCTGTATCAGGTAAGCCAATCCCCCGATTTGTGAAGCCACCACCGGAGTGCCGCACGCCATTGCCTCCAGCGCAACCATACCAAACGATTCGTACTGTGATGGCACTACCACCGCTTCGGCAGCCGAATAATAATACGGTAGGGAATCCTGGCTGCGCTTACCTAAAAATGTCACCAGGTTGTTCAATCCATTTTGCTCGGTTAATTCCTTGATGCGTGCCATTTCCATGTCCGTCTGCTCTTGGTTTACCTCAGGGTCTCCTCCAATAATCGCCAGGCAGAATGGATCCTCTTTAAATTCATCATCCTGGTGCATGATTCCAATTGCTTCGATCAGCACATCCAGCCCCTTCAACGGCTCAATCCTGCCCACGAAGAGCAGCATCCGTTGGCATGGTGGCACCCCAATGTATTCTTTTGCCTCATCAGGCGGGATGGGATAAAATTTTCCCACGTCCACTCCGGGTGGTATCACCGTGATTTTATCGACATCTGCCTGGTAAAGCCATAGCAATTGGGCATATTCAGCCGTTGTTGCCGCAATGATCCTTTTGGCTGATTTTAGTACTTCCTTTTCTCCCTCAATGCGATATTCGCCCTCAAGCTCTTCGGGGGACTGAGCTACCCGATTCTTCATCAGCCCAAGTGTGTGAAACATCTGTATTTTTGGTATATTCCACATTTTATCCAGCGCGATGGCTGCCAAGCCCGACATCCAGTAATGGCTGTGGATCAGGTCATAATGGATATCCTTGCTGTCAGCAAAATACTCAATATTGGCTACAAATTCGTGTATATATGTGATCAATTCTTTCTTTGGTAAAGGATATTCTGGCCCGGCGGGTATATGAACGACTCGATTGCCATATCCCAGGTCGTGCAGCACGTGTGGGACGTGCTCATTTTGCGAACGGGTGAATACATCCACATGCACACCCATCGTCCCTAATTGCCGGGTAATCTCTTTCACATACACATTCATACCTCCTGTGTCTTTGCCTCCCAATGTAGCCAGTGGGCAGGTATGGTATGAAAGCATGGCTATGCACAATTGCCTATCCATGAATAAATCTTCCCACCATCTAATTATCCACTGATTTTCTGCCTTTCATCGCTTATGGTATAATCCCGTCGCTTCACTCTCTGCTGCCACCGTAGCTCAGCCGGCAGAGCAAGCGTTTCGTAAACGTTAGGTCAAGGGTTCAATTCCCTTCGGTGGCTCACAAACAGGCAACGCGTTGGCGTTGCCTGTTATACGATTAACCCTATTCCCTGGTAATTCATCTGTCATCATTAACCTTATTCCAGTATAATTCCTTCATGCCAAATCGTACACCCCCACTTGTAATCGGCGTCGCTGGTGGCACGGGTTCGGGAAAAACAACGGTTGCAAAAGTCATCATCGACCGGGTGGGTGCAAATCACATCGCTTTTTTACCCCATGATGCTTACTATAAAGATTTGGCAGGGTTAACCCCTGCCCAACGAGCAACAATCAACTACGATCACCCCGACTCGCTTGAAACCAGCCTGTTGGTCCATCATATTAAACAGCTCAAGGATTTCAAAAGCATTGAGCTTCCAGTGTACGATTTCAAGACCCATACCCGCACTACTACAACCCTTCATCTCGAGTCCCAGCCGGTGATACTGGTCGAAGGCATCTTGATCCTGGCTGAAAAATCCTTGCGAGATTTATTCGATGTAAAAATCTTTGTCGATACCGATCCCGACATCCGATTCATCCGCCGTCTCGAACGCGATATCGCCGAAAGGGGTCGCACCAGTGCCTCGGTGATCCAGCAATACCTGGCAACGGTGCGCCCCATGCACCTTGAATTTGTCGAGCCTTCTAAGCGCTATGCAGACGTGATCATTCCGGAAGGTGGCTTGAATACCGTGGCCATGGATATGGTCGTTGCTCGTTTAGAAGTACTTCTCCGCAGCCATCATTCATGAATTGGAAAGGAAACAGCATGTCATATCAGCAATGGTCAAACCCTCCCCAGTTAGCGATCGATAGCAAGAAATCTTATTCAGCAATCATCAAGACCGACAAAGGTGATATCCACATCAAGCTTTATGCTGATAAAACACCGATTACGGCTAATAACTTCGTTTTCTTATCGCGCCAGGGATTTTACAACGGCACTATCTTCCACCGCGTGATCTCCGATTTTATGGCCCAGGGAGGTGATCCCACCGGTACCGGGATGGGTGGTCCTGGCTATCATTTCAGAGATGAATTCAATCCCAGCCTGCGGCATGACAAACCTGGCATCCTGTCCATGGCTAATTCAGGGCCGAACACCAATGGATCGCAATTCTTCATCACTCATCTGGCGACGCCGTGGCTGGACAATAAGCATAGTATATTTGGACAGGTTACTGCTGGAATGGATGTGGTGCTATCCATCCCACCTCGCGATCCATCCAGACGTGATGCACCTGCTGTAAAAATAATCTCTGTAACGATTTTGGAACAGTGATTCTTTGACCAAATCAAAGTGGTTCCAGATTGGAATACGCATCTTTTCGATTGGATTCGTAATTGCCATTACGGTTTTGATCGTCATTTTCCACTCGAAAGCCGCTGGATTCCAAAAATATGGTTACCCCGGCATTTTTGTGCTTTCTTTCCTTACCTATGCTACGGTAATCGTTCCTGTCCCGGGCCTGCTGGTGATTTCTGCCATGGGAGTATACTTCAATCCCTTGTTAATTGCCCTATCAGCCGGCCTGGGAGCTGCATTGGGGCAGCTGACCGGGTATTTGGCGGGGTTCGGCAGCCAGCCTGTGGTTGAAAGGGTCCAAATCTATAAGCGCATGGTGGAGTGGGTAAGGAAAAATGGCCCTCTTTCGATACTTATCTTAGCTGCAATACCAAATCCTATATTTGACATCACCGGCGCTGCGGCAGGTGCCTTGCGCATGCCGGTGTTAAAATTTTTTGTTTGGACCTGGATAGGAGAAACCATCAAGATGCTTTTGTTTGCTTATTTTGGCTCCTATCTTGGTTCTTTTTTCGGATTTTCTTAAGTTGAATGGCAGAAAGGATATTATGGATAATTTTACGAAATACGACAGGTTCCTGCAAGACAATCTGGATAACAGCATCACCGAGCTATCCCGCTATTGTAAGCAACCCAGTGTAGCAGCACAGAATTGGGGAATGGCCGAATGCGCTGCCCTGACCGCAGAAATGCTGAAATCACGGGATTTCAACGTGCAAATTATTGGCACCGATGGTGCTCCGGTGATTTTTGGTGAAAGGTCTGGTCGTTCTAATAAAACCCTGCTTATCTACAACCATTATGATGTCCAGCCTCCTGAACCGCTGGAATTGTGGGATAGCCCGCCCTTCGAGCCCACCCTGAGGGACGGCAAGCTGTTCGCACGCGGGGTGAGTGATGACAAAGGTCATCTGGTCAGCCGCCTGTTCGCCATCGATTCAATCCTGGCCAATGATGGGGAACTGCCATGCAATATAAAGTTCATCATCGAAGGCGAGGAAGAGGTCAGCAGCATCCATCTGAAGGAGTTCGTGCTTTCTCATTTGGATCAGCTCAGGGCCGATGCCTGCATCTGGGAATTTGGGGGTGTCGATCACCGTGAAGTACCCATTCAACACCTCGGTTTACGCGGGATATGCTACGTTGAGCTATCGGTCGAAACCGCCAAAATTGATGTTCATTCTGGCTTGGGTGGCTCGATCTTTCCCAATGCTGCCTGGAGGTTGGTGTGGGCGCTTGCATCGCTGAAAGGTGAAGATGAGCGAATACGCCTCCCAGGACATTATGATTCTGTCAGGCCTCCGAGCGAGCGCGATCGCCAGCTGTTCGCCGCACTTCCCGACTCTGCTGATGAATACAAAACACGTTACGGAGTGGATCATTTCCTGCGCGGTCTCAGCGGCGGGATTGACCTGCACCTGGCTGAAGTATTTGAGCCCACCTGCACCATCTGCGGCTTGACCTCCGGTTACCAGGGGAAAGGCTCCAAAACGGTACTTCCTGCCCGCGCATCAGCCAAGGTAGATTTCCGCCTGGTACCCGACCAAACTCCCGATCAGGTCTTAAAAGCCTTGCGCACTCATCTGGATCACGAGGGCTTCGCTGACGTGCAGATTAAATTCCTGGGCGGTGAAGAGCCTGCCCGGACCGATCCTGATGATCCATTCGTTGCCCTGGTTGTGGAAACCGCCCGCACAGTTTACGGGCAGCCCATGCAGATTGTTCCCATGAGCGGAGGCTCTGGTCCCAACCACGCCTTTGTGCACAATCTGCACCTGCCAGTCGTTTCTGCTGGCATCGGTTACCCGGGAGCACAAGGCCATGCCCCTAACGAGAATATCCGCCTTGACCTCTACCTTAAAGGCGCCATGCATATCGTCAGGATCATTGAGGAATTCAGTCGCTTAGAATAACCAATCTGAGCCACTCCTGTAAAAAAAGTCTGGTGAATGAATTTCGTCACCAGATTTTTCTTTTTGAGCCAAAAACCATACAACGGTTTTTGCATTTCAGATTGTCACCCTCCGGGTCAGTTTTATCCTTCCTGGTATAATCCCTGCCATGCAATCAATTATTGCCCTGGATATCGAAACCACCGGTTTGGATCCCCAAAAAGATGCCATCATCGAGATTGGAGCGGTCCGTTTCAATAATAACCGCATCGAAAATGAATGGGAAACCCTGATCAATCCTGGGCGTAAAATTCCTCCCTTCATCACCCAGCTCACAGGCATTAATGATCACATGGTGATGGAAGCGCCCTCCATTCAAGATATCCTGGCCGATTTCCGGCATTTCGTGGGTGACTTTTTCATCCTGGGCCACAATGTGGGTTTTGACCTCTCTTTTTTACGCAGGTATGGACTGTTCAAAACCAACGATACCTTGGACACCTATGAAATTGCTTCTGTGCTGCTGCCCACGGCCAGCCGTTATGGCTTGTCATCGCTTGCCCAGCAGCTGAATATTCCCATCAAAGCCAACCACCGCGCCATGGCGGATGCCCGCGTGACCTCGGAGGTGTACCGGTCGCTATACGAAATCGCCATGGATTTACCCATACAGCTGCTCGCGGAGATTGTCCACCTCTCCGAACAGATTGATTGGGCAGGTTATGGCTTCTTTCATGATGTGCTGCGCGACCGCTCTAAAGAAACCATCTCAGCTCGGCAGGTCCGCCAGGGATATTATGGGCCTTTATTTGATAGTTATCACGCTCGCGATCTGAATCCACTCACCCCCAACGATGAGCAGGTATCCCTTGATCCTGACGAAGTCGCATCTGCGCTTGAGCCCGGCGGCATTTTTGCCCATCATTTTCCCAATTATGAGTATCGCCCTCAGCAAATCGAGATGCTGCGTGAGGTCACCCGGGCTTTATCGGAAGGGCGCCATCTGCTCGTTGAAGCCGGCACGGGCACCGGTAAAAGCATGGCCTACCTGCTGCCTGCTGCTTTATGGGCGTTAAAAAATGGACACCGCGTGGTCATCTCTACCAATACCATCAACCTACAAGATCAGCTGATAAAAAAGGATATCCCTGATTTGCGTGAGGCGATGGGAATTAATCTTTCTGCCACCGTGATGAAAGGACGTTCCAATTATCTTTGCCCAAGGCGCCTGGAAAATTTACGCCGTCGCGGGCCAGATAACGCCGAGGAGATGCGTGTATTGGGTAAGGTTTTAATCTGGTTACAGACCACTGTTAGTGGTGACCGCAACGAGATCAACCTCAATGGCTTGAGCGAACGGGATGTTTGGCTCCGTCTTTCTGCCGAAGATGAAGGTTGCACTACCGAAAACTGCCTCAAGCGCGGTGGTATTTGCCCGTTCTATAAGGCACGCCAGGCTGCTATCTCTTCACATATCCTGGTAGTCAATCACGCATTGCTGCTCGCTGACGTGGCTACTGGCAACCGCGTTCTACCTGACTATAATTATGTCATCGTCGACGAAGCCCACCACTTGGAGGAAGCCACCACGAATGCCCTCAGCTTCAAAGTCACACAGTCGATGATTGACCATGCACTCCGTGAGCTGGGTAGCCCAAAAGCAGGTGTATTGGGCAAGCTGGTCGATATTCTAAAAAACAACATCACCCCTTCTGACTTTGCTGCCATCAATAACTATATCCAGCAAGCCACCGACCTGGCATTCCAATTCCAATCGAACACCCAATCGTTCTTCCAGGTCATTGAAAGGTTCCTGCTTGAGCAGCGCGAGGGCAATGATATCGGCATGTATGCCCACCAGGAGCGTATCCTGCCTGCCACTCGCACGCAGCCTGCCTGGACAGATGTCGAAGCCGCCTGGGAGGAATGTGGGAACTCACTTCAACCATTAAATGAATATTTGACGAAAATGGTCCAGGCTTTGGGAGATTTACGCGACGATCTCCCCGAAGAAGATGGCGATGTCATCTCCAATCTTGGCAACTTGTACCACCGCCTGACTGAAATGCAATACAACCTTGATGCGATGATCTTTGAGCCCAGGATGGATATGATTTACTGGTTCGAGATCCAACCCAATGGCAGGCAAATGTCACTCAATGCTGCCCCCTTGCAGATTGGATCCCTGATGCAGAAATACCTGTGGAATGATAAATCCTCCGTCATCCTCACCTCTGCCACGCTTACTGCCGCGGGTGAGTTTAACTATCTGCGTGGCCGTTTGAATGCCGATGAAGCCGATGAGCTTGCCGTTGGCTCGCCATTCGACTTCGAATCATCGGTGCTGCTCTATATCGCCAATGACATTCCTGAGCCTTCTGACCGTTTCGCTCACCAGCGTGCTGTTGAGCAGGAGATACTAAGGCTGTGTAGCGCCACCGGAGGTAAAGCCCTGGTACTGTTCACCTCCTACGACCAGCTAAAACGCACTTCGCAATTCCTTTCTCCGCGCTTTGCGCAGAATAACATCCGGCTCTACGAGCAGGGAGAAGGTGCCTCGGCGAATATGCTTCTGGAAAATTTCCGCGCTGATGACCGTGCAGTCCTATTAGGCACCCGGGCATTCTGGGAAGGTGTGGATGTACCAGGGGCAGCCTTGTCGGTGCTGGTCATCGTCAAGCTGCCTTTCGATGTGCCTTCCGACCCGATTGTGGCTGCCCGCTCGGAAACTTTTGACGATCCCTTCACAGAATATTCTCTCCCCGAAGCCATCCTGCGCTTCCGCCAGGGTTTCGGGCGCCTGATCCGCACCCAATCCGACCGAGGTGTGGTAGCTATCTTCGACCGGCGCATCATGAGCAAGCGCTATGGCCGTCTCTTTACCGATTCTCTGCCCACATGCACCACCCGCACTGGTCCGGCTGCTGATCTTCCCCAGTTGGCTGTGAAGTGGCTTAATTTATAAATCCGCCAATTTTATTTATCAGCCAAATAAACCAGTTCCAATGACAGGATGTTAATTTTATACTGATAGCGATGGGGTAGATGTCCGCTGGTAAAAGACTAATAGGGTGCTTCCATAATGCCGCTGATCGAACTCCTCCAGTTTCCGGATGGGTAAATCAATCCCGCCGGGCAGATATTCGATCGGGTGGATTTGCACAATCACCCAGGCATCCTTAGATAGCCATTGGTCATGCTGGTCTAATAACAGTAAAACCTTTCTCCACATTTCCTTATATTGAGGTGGGGCGATATATACATAATCATACTGCTGATTCATTTCTCCGGCGAGTATCGTAAAGGCATCAGCATGCCTGACTACAGCGCCTTCAATTAACCCTGTGGTTTGCAGATTTTCACGGATGATCTCAATGGCTTTCCGGTTGTTATCCACAAAACAAACGTGTGTCGCCCCGCGGCTCAGTGCTTCGATTCCTACGCTTCCGGTACCCGCAAATAGGTCCAGTAGAGCTGCACCCTGGATATCTGCCCCAAGAATATTGAATAATGCTTCACGAACTTTATCCGTGATGGGCCGCGTGGTATCGCCCGGTACTGAGCGGATTTTCCTGCCCCTCGCCCTACCCCCAATGATGCGTAGGTCACTCACCTCTGGCAGCCTTGATCGCCGCTAAAATATTCGCTCTAGGGGTGGTGATTTGCATCACACATCCCGTCCCAAGGATGATGCGGTTGTTCTGTGTCGCTGTAATGGCATCCATGGCTTCTTCCCGGACTGTTTCAGGGGTGCCCAGTTCCATGGTACGTTCCCGTTGCAATCCTCCGCACACCACACCCCGAAACATCTGCTTGCCCTCTGAAAGTGACGGAAAGGTATCACGGTCGTGCCAATTAATAACCTGTACGGGATCCTTCGTGAACAGCTCGAACATAATATGATTTCCATGCAGGTGCAGTACATTCAGCCAGTTTATCCTGGTCACCTCCAGGATTTCAAGATCGAATTTGTGTCCGTATTGCATGTATTCCACTTCTGAAAGTAGCTGGTAATTAGCTTGCTGCACCGCGTAGAAAATTCCCGCCATTCCTGTTTTATTCGCAGTTTCGATAAATCGTTTTGTCGTTTCGGTGATCGTTTTCAATCCTTGCATCACTGCTTCTGGATGCTGGCGTAGATGCACCAACAGCATTTCACCCCCCACCAGGTTTTTAGCTTGCGCCAATGGGCTGAAAATGGTTTGGATGACCGGTACACTGGGTCCCAGCTTGTCACAGATAATTTTCAAGCAGGCCAATTGGTCTCCCAAAAATCCCTGGTTCGGATCCAGCACGGGTAATTTTAACCAATCTTCTTCAGAATTAATCACCCGCTGTGTATATTGCCGCGTGCCTTCAGGGTTACCCTGCCATTCATCCCTTACACCCCAATCTTTCAGGCAATAAGAAGAAGCAGGGCTTACTTTTACCAGGTCGAAATCATAGGTCATTTGAAAATTTATCGTTGCACCAGCTAATGTCTCAGGTGTTTGATCGTCTACAGGGAAATGTCGCCACATTGCGATCGGTGTCTTATCGCCTGGCACCCCGCTGATGCAATTTTCAATCCTATCTCGATGAGTCAAGTTCCTGGCAGGCAATTTACCACCTCCCGTTTAATTTCTGATGCGATCTCACGCTTTTTCGAGCGTTTTCCCGATTTTACTGTGGATTTCATTCAGCTCATTCGATTGTTCGTCCAGGTATTTTTGAATGAACGCTGAGCGCCTCATCCGTAGTGCCATTGGTGCAATGGTTTGCAAATCCTCCGGTTGCACGGTTGTGCGGTTATCCAGTGCTGCATATGCACGCATGGCTTCGAACAGGGTTATTTCTGCCCGTAGCGAAGTGATTTTTAGGTCGTGGATCAGCTTCAATCCCTTTTCGATCACTTCTTTCGGGATTTTCACCTGTGGCAGCATATCTCTGGCAACCTGGATTTCTGCCTGGGCTATCTTGGTATCATCCATGTACTCAAGGGTTACCTTGCGTGGATTCGCCAGGAATGCCTGCACTCGACGATAAGCCTCATATCGCTGGTGCTCATCTTCCAATCCTCCTACTACCACACGTAGTCCAAAGCGGTCCATGATTTGCGGGCGCAGGCTCCCCTCTTCTGGGTTCATTGTGCCAATCAGCACGAAGCGTGACCGGTATGTGGCAGCAATCAAACCACGTTTCACGGTATAAGATCCATATGCCGCAGCATCTAGGATGGCATCCACCACATCTGCTGATAACAGGTTCACTTCATCCACATGCATCAAGTTTCGATCGGCATGAGCTAATATTCCACGGTGCAGCCGTAGGTGCTCCAAACCGCTTAGTTTATCGTCAATTCCCCCCACCACATCTTCGAGCCGGGCGTTCATGGGCAGCTCCACCAGGCGTATTTTATCCATGGCTGCCAGTGGTTCTCCATTGGCGAATTTTCTCGCACAGTTGGGACATACCGCATCCATGCCGCCTGTTTCGATATCTTCAGGTAAACAACCATAGTAGCATAGGCTACGTGGGATCTCTGGCATAAGGTCCACCAGCCCGCGTATGGCAGTGGTTTTCCCAGTGCCGCGCGGCCCAATCAACAGCACGCCCCCAATTGCCGGGTTGATCAATGCCAGTAATAAGGCATATTTCATCTCGACCTGTCCCACCAAAGCCAAGAATGGGTAAGGTATAACTTCTCCCAACCCGCTATCCTGCTGCGGTGTTTCCGCGGCACTTTTACCGGAAACGTGCTCGATCAGCTCTTTTAACGACTGATATTGACTTACCGGTTGGCTTGAATTTTCTTCTCTCCAGGGTTGATCATCTGAAGTGTGATTCATTGCCTCACCCGGGTAAATTCAATCCATATCTTCACGCAATTCACCGAAATCCACCGGTGGAAGCAAATCCGGCCTGTCCATTAACACATCCATCTCGCCAAAAGTCAGCTCGGGCATCATGGGCGCCAATGGCGACATCGCTGGCGTCTTGATCCTCAGGGTGAAGGGCGGGATGATATCGATGTGTGGTCGGTTATAACCGTCAGCCAGTTTACGCAAAATGCGCGGGCCTTCTGCCAGCCAGCCTACATAATGCCCGTGCGTGGAATATACATAGCGATCAGGTGAAATCCAGCCGATCCATTCACCGATATCGCTGAAAATGTATGGGTAAACCATGTAAGCTCCCACGTCACCTGAAGTGGTATAGATTGGAACTAAGGTGCTGTCAATTGTCATAACTCACTTTTCTATTTCTTAGAAAAATTTCACCACACGGATTGTTATCTACCTTCATTTTACATCACTATATGTCCAGTAGCGATTGATGAAGAAATTCCAAAATAACACGATGAGCACTGCGATTGCTAGGGTTACATTTTGACCAATCGCATCAGCAGGAAGGATTAAATATCTGTTTGGCAGCGTATATGAGAGCCGGGTCATTTCCGGTTCCAAATAATGCAATATCGGCACACGTATTCCCAGGCCAATGACGCTCACAATCGAAAATTGCACCAGTTGGCCTATGATCGCTTTGGATCTTGAATCCGGGTAGGTCCATTTCCGATTCCAATAGAAATTGCTCAGGATCGCGCAGATAAAGGAAATAATGCCTGATAACACGTACGGAGCTCTAAAAATGCGTACCAGCATGTTGGCAACGCCGAAATCGACCGCCGCTCCCATTAGCCCCACCAGCAGGAAGCGAAGGAACCGGGTTCGCTCTTTATGATCGTTTACAATAACGGTCATCACATCCCCAGTTTTTGACGAAAATATGGGATTGTCATCAATAATCCTTGCTCCAGGCTGATGTGGGGATGCCATCCGAGGATCGTCTGTGCCCTTGTGATATCGGGCCTGCGGCGTTGCGGGTCGCTCTCCTGGCGATCTCCCTGCTTATAGATGATCCCAGCTTGATTTCCCACCAGTTGGTTGATTTTCTCGGCAAATTCTAGGATGGTAAGCTCAACCGGGTTACCGATATTAACCGGCAGGTGCTCATCCGATAGTAACAACCGCACCACGCCATCCACCAACTCGTCCACGTAACAAAAACTGCGCGTCTGCTGGCCATCCCCATAAACAGTCAGGGCTTCGCCCCGTAACGCCTGCTGGATAAAATTCGGCACCACTCGCCCGTCATCGAGATGCATCCTTGGCCCGTATGTGTTAAAAATCCTCACGATCCGGGTGTCTATTCCATGGAATCGATGATATGCCATGGTGAGCGCTTCCGCGAATCGCTTGGCCTCATCGTATACCGAGCGAGTTCCGATTGGGTTTACATGCCCCCAATAACTCTCGACTTGCGGGTGCTCCAATGGGTCTCCATAGATTTCACTCGTACTAGCAAGCAAGAATTTTGCATCATTGGCTCTCGCCACGCCCAGGGTGTTGTGTGTGCCTAAAGCTCCTGCTTTCATGGTCTGAATCGGAAGGTTCACATACCCGTACGGCGACTTTGGATTAGGACTTGCCGGAGAAGCAAAGTGCAACACGGCATCCACTTTCCCAGGGACAAAGATGAAATTGGAAACATCATGCCTGATGAAAGAAAAATTAGGCTCACCCGTAAGGTGCGCGATATTCTCCGGGCTGCCGGTGACGAAATTATCCATCCCCACAACTTCGTGACCGTCAGCTAAAAGCCGTTCACATAAATGCGATCCTAAGAATCCTGCGGCACCAGTGATCAATGTCCTCATCTCATATTATCTCCAATCGATACGGGTGGTCAATCCATCTCCGGTAATTTGTTGCGCGATTCCATTTCCGGCGTCCACAATCCAGATATTCCCATTATAAATGACCGCAATCGCATAATCACCACCATTTCCCAGTGTGGTTGGCGACCAGGAAATTCGTTGCGGTTCTAGTCCTTTAGCGCCTGGTTCAGGGAATAAGGCTATTTGGTTGGAGCCATCTCTATCCATGGTATAGAGCCTGTATTCACTGCTCTCGCTTGTTTCAGGCGAGTTAGCCTGTAAATATGCCAAGGAGTAAGCCTTTTCGCTTGTGGTTTCCCCCGTGATTGAAGTGGTAAAACCCGGTTTTTCCTCTACTGGCGATGGAATAGGGTAAGCAAACATGCCCACATTCTCAGCCAACACCAGTGGCGAACCTCCATTGAGCAGAACCGCAATCAGGTCAAACCTGTTAGATTTACCCGGCTTATTTTCATCATTCGTCTTATGGCTCACTGTATATATGACGCTCCCATCAGCTGACCAGCTTGAACTTGTCACCCAGACCCAATCGCCATTGGTTTCGAAGGGATCGATGTTAATCAGCGTGGTCAGCTCATGACCATTTTGATAAAAAATACCCACCATATCTGCTCGGCTAAATAAAAAGCGCTGTTGGTCTGGTGACCAGGCAAAATCCATTCCCCACCATCCATATACGCCACCTGAGTTCGCTTCCAGCAGAAGGTATGGTGGACTAATCGTACCATTCTGGTTGATTTCGATAAGGTATAAATCGTTATTTGCCTGCCATCCCGGCGAGGTCTCCTGCCATTCAGCCGTTGAATAGGCGACATTTTTTGAATCCGGGCTGAATTCAGCAAAATGGATGATATTCATAATTCCCAGGTCGATGATTTTCGCCGGGTTGTCGTTCAATGTTGCCATCCATAACGAATTGATCGCATGATCATCGTTTGAGGATTGGGTGAACAACAACAGGTTGCCATCGCTGGATAATGAAAAAATCCGCCCGTCTAAATTACCGGTAGCTACCACACACCGCCGGTTGCCGGTGGCTTCCTCAATGACCCAGGCGTTTCCCGCTGATAAATAAGCCAGCCTACCGGGTATGGGAAATGAAGCAAACGTTGCCCGGCTGCCAACCATCAAGATCTCGGGCACAGGTAGCTGGATTGTTTCGGTCATGATCGCGCTATCGGAAACTTTTACTCCATCTTCAAATACTCTGAGAGACGTGATCCTTTGAATTCCATTTACGCCAGCCTGGCTTAAGCGGCTTTCTCCTTCGGGGATGGCTTCATTTTTGAGTTCTTGGTGCTCGAAAGGCACCACGACCTCTTGAGTGTAATATTCCTCTCGAACCCGGGTTACCTGGATATTTGCGCCATCAGTTAGAATAGCAATGATCGAAGGATTGACTTTATCCAACTTCCCAATTGATATCTGAGCCGCATTTAGCGCTTCCCCGACAGTGCTTCCATCTGGAATTCGCACTTGCACCGTTTGCCTATCTGCCGTGATATTTATAGTGATTATATCTTGATCAACTTGGGCATGTTTGCATCCACCCATCACTATGGGAAAAATAAGCCATATTACCACCCACTTCAAGCTGAAATACTTCCGATGGTATAATCGCAAGGTTCACCCAATAATAAATATCGTTATCACGTAAAATATTGAATTAAAATTATAGCATGTCCGACGAAGCATCTCCGGAACTCAATCAACAGCAGGTCATAGCCCGTATTGAGGCTCTGTTATTCGTAGCGACCGGTGGTGTATCCCCATCGCAGCTGGCATCGGCGCTTGATCTGCCGTTGAGAGTGGTCGAAAATCACCTGGACATCCTGGAGTCCAGGCTGTCCTCCAGTGAATCTCCCCATGGCTTGCGTCTTCAGCGCCATCATGGTCGGGTTCAGCTGACTACTTCACCAGAGTACGCAGCAGTTATCGAAAAGTTCCTGGGTCTCGAAGCTACCAGCAAGCTTAGCCGCGCTGCCTTAGAAACGCTAGCAATCATTGCCTACCAGCAGCCGGTTACTCGCCCTGAAATCGATGCTGTGCGTGGTGTAAGCTCAGATGGCGTCTTGAAAAGCTTGCTCAGCAAGGGGCTTGTGCAGGAACTCGGCCGTGCTGAACGACCAGGCAGGCCAATCCTATACACCACCACCTCCGATTTCCTCCAACACTTCGGACTGAACTCTCTCCAAGAGCTTCCTCCCCTTTCTACAGAGTTTAACACACCCCCACCATCTACCGATTATATATCTTACATGTAATCTCAGGTAAATATCTGAAACCTAATCAATAGGGCATGGCAGGTATTTTCTTAATCCATCCCACCCCATTGTTCGTATAGCTCTTGGATATTCGACAGGCTATTATCGTAATAATTTGCTGTAGGAAAAGGCAGGCTGAGCACTTTGCTTGCTCGTTTCACCATCGGCTTCGTCGCAGCGAAATCTCGGATCACGCTGGCATGCGGTTTTATGCTGCCATCTGGCCTGATAAGCCCGAAAAATCTCTCGTGCCGTGATTCCAGGCACGGTGGCCTGTTCCACAAGTTTGGGTGGTAATCTGCAAAGCACCATGCAAATGCGCCGATGGCTCCCACCTCAACCAATTTGGGTAAAACTGCCTCATAATACTTTGCCAGGTCTTCTTCCGATGCCATGAATTGCCTGGTTTCCTGCCCATAGCCGGTCCATACCCATTCATAAGATTCTTTTCCCGGAGGGGATGTGCAGCCACCAAATTCTTCCATCAAGACGGGCTTGCCCGACAACGCCGCAGTTAATGCACATGTGAAGGGCACAAAATCGCTGTCCAATGGTCCATTGGCCAGCCCCAGAAGGTACATGGGGTAGGCGTGCATCACTGCAAAATCTGCTTCTGAAAATATCTGGTCAACCCGTAAACCATTATTGTATAACAGGCTAGCAGAGTGTAATCCACAGGTCACCGGATGAGCAGCATCGATCTCATGGATGGTCTTCATCATACTGAATGCCCAGTTTTTCCCCACCTGGTCACTTGCTGGCCAGGCAAACAGGTCCGGCTCGTTCCCAAGGTTCCAGCACCAAATGGCCGGGTGGTCCTTCAGCTCTCTTACAACAACCTGTAGCTGTAATTTTTCGGCTGCCAGTGCAATCTCATTGTCAAATGGGTTTAGGTAACCCTTATCTACGATCTTTCCTTCACTGACCACCTGCCGCACATACTGGGGCATGTCACCCTTCAGCAACCAACCTGGCGCCCAGTTGGGGCCGCTCATATGGCCGGTGAAGAAAGTGATATCCAGGCCAAGCGAGCGGCTGGCTGCGATATCACACACCTTGATCAGATTTTCCAGGCTTTCCTGCGCGATATGATCTGCTGCAGGCTGGAAATCTTCCCACAACAGGAAAATCCTCACCACTGATAACCCCAGGTCGCTGATCATTGAAAATTCTTCTTCCACTTCTCCGACATCAAAATCGTGCCACCAGTACATGGCTTTCTTGCGCGGCCAATAATTAACCCCAAGTCGAAATTCGCTATCCATAACTCCTCCGTAGATATTGCTCAATCTATCACGTATAATTAATGATTATTGACAATTTTAATATTAATTTATCGTGTATTATCAGTTTTTAAGGAAAGAAGTGAGCTACCCATGGAGATGATCCCAACCTTATTACCAATGCCTGTGGATTTTAAATCTAACCAAGGGATGTGCGATCTAGGTCAAAAACATCTTATTTTATTGGAATGCGACCCTCCTCACGCAATACTATCTTCAGCACTTCGCCTGCAGGCCGCCTTTGATTTCCACCTGCAGACTTTATTTCAGCTTTATGCAGGCAAAACCCCGCAGTTGGAGCAGGTCGGAATAACGCTGCGCATGGAACAAAGCCTGCCATTACAACCCCAAGGGTATTACTTACAAATTTCCCCCTCAGGGATCCTTATTGAAGCCCACCAGGCTGAAGGAATATTTTACGCCTGTTGCACCTTGATCCAGCTGGTCGAGTATTATGCATCTCATCAAGATAATTCACAACAGCTCCCCTTGGGTTGCCTGCCATGTCTTGAGATCCGGGATTGGCCCAACTTTCAACATCGTGGGGTGATGCTGGATGTTTCCCGCGACAAAGTCCCCACGATGCAAACCATGTTTGACCTGGTTGACATGTTGTCTTCCTGGAAGATAAACCAGCTCCAGCTCTATACCGAGCATACCTTTGCCTATCAGATGCATCCAGAGGTATGGGCTGGTGCGTCTCCTTTCACCGGGGAGGAAATCCTTAAACTGGATGCCTACTGCCGTGAGCGTTTTGTTGAGCTCGTGCCTAACCAGAACTCTTTTGGCCATATGGAGCACTGGCTGAATCATCCACAATACCTTCACCTGGCCGAAGCGCCCCACGGTTTTGACTTCCCCTGGGGCCATTCTGAAACACCCTTCAGCCTGTGCCCCCTTGATCCCCATAGCCTGGCCTTTTTACAGGGTCTCTATAATGAGTTATTACCTCACTTTTCCAGCCGCCAGTTCAATGTGGGTTGTGATGAAACTTTTGACCTTGGGCAAGGCCGCAGTATGGCTGAATGCGAGCGTCTGGGAACGGATCGGGTATATCTCGATTTCCTGCTCAAACTCCACCACGATGTGACCAGGCGTGGCTATCGCATGCAGTTTTGGGGTGATATGATCATTAGTCAGCCGGAACTCTTGAAAGAGCTACCTGGTGATGTAGTTGCGCTGGAGTGGGGCTATGAAGCAGATCATCCCTTCGCAGAGCATGGCGGTAAATTGGCTCAAGCCGGTATTTCTTTTTACGTTTGCCCTGGAACCTCAGCCTGGAACTCCCTCGCCGGTCGCACGGATAATTGCCTGGCTAATCTGGCGAATGCCGCACAAAATGGGCTCAAAACTGGAGCTGAAGGCTATCTGATCACCGATTGGGGTGATAATGGGCACTGGCAGGTTTTACCGGTCAGTTTCCTCGGCTTCGCAGTTGGCGCAGCCTATGCATGGTCTTTGCCTGCCAACCGCGACCTCCATATTCCTGAAGCCTTAAGTTTATTCGCTTTCACTGATCGATTCGCTAAAATGGGCAGCATGTTTTATCAGCTCGGCAATATTTATCGCCGGTTGGATCTTGAGCCCCCCAACGCCTCGATCTTATTTACCGTGCTGCAAAAGCCGATGCCTGAGTGGCGGGAATACTGGCAGCCTGACACGGCTGTTCAACTCTTTCGGAACACTCTCGACTATCTCGATCAAATTGTGTCGCATAATCAGCGGTTTTCCACTCAGCAGTCGGATGATGAGCTCATCAAGCGTGAGCTCGAGCTTACCCAGCAACTCTTGCGCCACGCTTGCCTGCGCGCTCTACATGCCTTTGGATCACCAGAATTTACTCCTAGGTTCCTATTACAACATCTGGAAGACATCATCACCGAATACCGATCAATCTGGCTGTTGCGTAATCGCCCGGGTGGCTTAAGTGACAGCCTAGCCTATTTCGAGATTGCCAAAAAAGAATATCAGGAGAGCTGATATTGATATGAATCGACCACCATCCAGACCCACTCCCGCCTGGCTCGAAAATGCTGTTTTTTACCAGATTTATCCTCAATCATTTTACGATTCCAATGGAGATGGCATTGGTGATATCCCGGGGATCATCTCCAAATTGGATTACATCCAATCCCTTGGTGTCAACGCCTGCTGGCTGAACCCATGCTTTAAATCGCCCTTCCAGGATGCTGGCTATGACATAGCCGATTACCGCAAAGTCGCCTCCCGTTACGGCACCAACGCCGACCTGAAACGCCTGTTCGATGAAGCCAGGCAACGTGGTATTCGTATTTTGCTCGACCTGGTACCCGGGCATACCTCCATCGATCATCCCTGGTTCAAGGCATCCTGCAGCCCAGAGCCAAACCAGTATTCTGATTACTACATCTGGACCGATAGCGCCTGGCAATGGGAGATCCCCGGCTATCAAGTCGTCAGTGGTTACGCTGACCGCGATGCCAGTTTCATAACCAACTTTTTTTACTTCCAGCCCGCTCTAAATTATGGTTTTGCCAACCCTGATCCCAACAAGCCCTGGCAGCAACCTGTTGATGCACCTGGTCCGCTCAAGGTGCGCCAGGAGATGAAGGATATCATGCGTTACTGGTTGGAGATGGGCGCCAGCGGCTTCCGGGTGGATATGGCTTTCTCTTTAGTGAAAAGCGATCATGGCAGACGCCAAACCGCCAGGATCTGGCAGGATATCCGCTCCTGGCTAGACGCTGATTTTCCCGAGGCTGCCATCGTTTCGGAGTGGGGAGTGCCATCCGTCGCCATACCTGCTGGGTTCCATATGGATTTTTGCCTGCCCTTCGGCATGCCCGGCTACACAGCCCTGCTGCGCAAGCCATATGGGCATGGGCCTGGAAATGACCCTTATGGCTATAGCTTCTTCGACTCATCAGGTCATGGCAATATCATGGAATTTCTGGACGAATACTTGCAGCACTACCACCGCACGCGTAACCTTGGTTTCATCGCCATCCCTACTGGTAACCATGACATTAACCCGCGCCTGAGTAAGAATCGCTCGGCAGATGATCTGGAGCTGGTATTCATGTTTTTACTCACCATGCCCGGCGTACCCTTCATCTGGTATGGCGATGAGATTGGCATGCGATCTTTGGATAATCTCACCTCCAAGGAAGGTGGTTATGACCGCACCAAATCACGCACGCCCATGCAGTGGTCCACTGAAGAAAACGCTGGTTTTTCCATCGCTCAACCTGAACAGCTGTATCTGCCCATCGACCCTTCCCCTGACCGGCCAACAGTCTCACAACAGGAACACGATCCTCATTCGTTGCTCAATCGGGTGAGAAAATTAACGGCTATACGAAAATCCTTTCCATCCCTCCAGGCTTCTGCTGATTTCAATGTGATCTATGCTCAACCCGGAAAGGTTCCACTTATCTACGAGCGTACCGATGGCGAAAGCACCTTCCTGGTCGCCATCAATCCCTCTGCCCAGCCTGTGATTGTGGATCTTAACCTTGATTTATTCAACCCTCCTGAAACCATCTACGGCGTGCCCCAGGCAATTTTCAGGTACAATTCCGGCTGGCGTGTGCATCTGCCGGGTGTCTCGGGGGGCATATACCGGGCAAGCCAAAGCTGAGGCATCGATGATTACCTATCCTCTAAATCTGATCCCATTTTCGCGAAAAGATTCCTTCCTGATCATTACTGCACGAAACTCCAGTGGCTCCCCACGGCTGTTATATAAAACTTGCAGTGGACGCATCCAAAACTTGCAATACATTCCCTTCCCTGCGGATGAATTTTTTGAAATTTCGTTGACGAAAAACAGCCATCAGGTACCCTACACCTGGGACGCTTATCCTCATCGGCTAGATCTTCACGGCGAGGGTGGAGAAGAGGTGGTGCTCACTTATTGGGACCCCCAAACATTGATTTTCCGTGCGAATAATGTCGAGGTGCGATTAATGCCTTCCAAGGTATTCCCAGCTCAATATTCACCCATTCCGGAGGACATTTACCTGATCGACTGGTTCGCACGGGGTATCCACATGTTTCGTGCTGACAAAAATTCAACTGTCCGTGCCCTGGTTACACCCCTTGTCACTGGCGTCGAAAAACATTGGGGTGAATTCCCCTGTACGATCATATATTCTCCGAAGGAGAATGTGTCCCAATATATCGGTGCCTTTCACTTCGCTCGTTATGAAACAATCTGGAATGAGCCCCTACCTGATTTTGACGCGCTGCTGTCCAACAACGAGAATGAATATGCCGCCTGGGCGGAAAAAATGCCCATCGTACCAGAAAAATACCAGCTCACCGCTGAAACTGCCTGGTTTATTTTGTGGGACTGCCAGGTACCTAAGGTCGATGCGCTCACCCGCCCGGCTATCTATATGAGCAAGTTTTGGATGAATGGCGTCTGGGCCTGGGACAACCTGTTTATTGCCCTCGCGGTTGCCAGGGCACACCCGCAGCTTGCCTGGGATCAGTTGATGCTATTCTTCGATTATCAGGAACCCAACGGTATGATCCCTGATATGCTATCAGACCTGGAACCCATCTATGGCTTCACCAAGCCGCCGCTGCACGGTTGGGCAATCCTGAAACTGGTACAAAAGCTTGGCCTTGAGAAATCACTTCCGTATCTGGAAGAAATCTACAAGCCCCTCGGTCACCTCACCGATTGGTGGTATACCTATCGCGATTTCGACAATGATGGCATGCCTCAGTATTTCCATGGCAATGATTCCGGTTGGGACAATGCCACCATATTCGACCAGGGTATTTCAGTTGAAGGCGCCGACCTGGCTGCTTACCTGGTCTTGCAGTGTGAAAGCCTGGCCTTCATTGCCGATGCCCTGGGGCATAAAAAAGCAGCCCGCCGTTGGAAATTAAAGGCTGAAAAGCAGCTATCAGACCTGCTCAATCACTCTGTAAAAAATAACCACTTCTTCTCTCCTGTCAGTGGCACTTCCCAAGCGGAAAATAGCTTGTCTCTGATCAATTACATCCCGATAGTTTTAGGAAATCGGCTGCCCAAGCAAATTCACAGTACACTGGTATACGATCTCCGGCCTGGTGGTCCCTACTTCACCCAGTGTGGCCTGGCTACAGAGCCGCCAACCAGCTATAAATACATGCCGGATGGTTACTGGAGAGGTCCAATCTGGGCGGCTTCCACCTACCTGATATTTGATGGCCTTCTAGAATCGGGGGAGTATGAGCTGGCACATCTTATCGCTGAGCGTTTTTGCGATTTATGTGTCGATGTACCTGGCTTTTGGGAAAATTATGATGCCCTCACCGGCAAAGGGTTGCGTTGCCCTGGATATTCATGGACTGCTTCAGTATTCCTGTTACTGGCCGAATGGCTTGAAGCGGATAAGCGCGAACATTGATCCAAGGAAAGGTGTTTACTCAATGATCGATTTTGACGCACTGCTGCATATTGCCGGTTCTAATACCTGGCAGCTTCCCCAACTTACTGCCATTAACAAGCAGCCTCCCCACGCCACATTTCATCCATTTCCAACCCCTGCTGCAGCCCTGGATTTTGAACGCCATTCATCTCCCTGGTTCATCTCTCTGAATGGAACCTGGGATTTTATCCTCCTGCCCCGCCCTGAAGCAGTTACAGTGGAAATTATCCATACTGCAGCCTGGAAGCCCATCAAGGTTCCCGGTAATTGGACCATGCAGGGCTTTGGTCATCCCCACTACACCAATGTGGTGATGCCGTTTTCTAATTTACCCCCTGGTGTCTCAGACGATAATCCCACCGGTGTCTATCACCGCACATTTCAGCTGCCAGAGGGCTGGTCTGGTCGCCGTGTGGTCATCCACTTCGGTGGTTGCGAAGGTGCGCTGTTCATTTACCTGAATGGCCATCCGCTGGGCATCAGCAAGGATGCGCGGACTCCGGCTGAATTTGATATCACCGCATTGGTCAACTTTACCGGTATTAATGAGCTGATTGCACTGGTTGTGCAATGGTCAGATGCCTCCTTCCTGGAAGATCAGGACCACTGGTGGCAGGCTGGATTGCAGCGCCAGGTATTCCTGTATTCCACCTGCTCTACCTATATCCAGGATGTATTCGCCATCGGTGATCTATCCGCTGATTACCTGGAAGGTATCTTTCATCTCAAGGTGAAAATCGATTGTCCCATAGAGCAGATCAAGCAGTGTGAGCTTGAAGTCAGCCTGTATGATCCTGATCAACAGCTTCTTCTCACCCAGCAGCTACACTCCGATTACGATCCGATGTCTAATGAATGGCTGGCAGCCGAATCTCCATCGAACGAGCTGAATTTTGATCATCATTTAAAGAAGGTGCTGCCTTGGACCGCAGAAACCCCCAATCTGTATACCTTGCTTTTAACCTTGAGTTCACCAGACGGTACAGAATCCATCAGCTGCAAGTTTGGTTTTCGTAAGATTGAGATTCGCCAGCGGTCCCTGCTGATCAATGGCAAGTGCATCATGATCAAGGGAGTGAATTATCATGATCATGACCCGCTGACCGGGACAGCAATCTCCAATGAACTGCTGAAAAAAGATCTCCTGCTAATGAAGAGCTTCAATGTCAATGCCATCCGTACTTCCCACTATCCCAAGGATCCTGCTTTTTATGATCTTTGTGATCAGCTGGGCTTTTATGTTATCGATGAAGCCAACATCGAGGCGCACGCTTATTACCAGGACCTGTGCCACGATCCTCGTTATACCAACGCTTTCGTTGAGCGTGTGATGGCCATGGTTGAGCGCGATAAAAATCACCCTTGCATCATTTTTTGGTCCCTGGGGAATGAGAGCGGTTACGGGCAGAACCATGATGCCGCCGCCGGATACATTCGTGGCCTCGATCCCACCCGGCCATTACATTACGAGGCAGCCCTGGGTAACTATTGGGACGGTAATGAGTGGCAGGGAGGCACGCGTGTCACGGATGTCGTTTGCCCCATGTATCCACCCATCGAAAATCTCATCAGCTGGTCGCAAAATGATCGGGGTAACCGTCCCTTGATCTGCTGTGAATATTCTCACTGCATGGGCAACAGTAATGGCAGCCTGGCAGATTACTGGGCGGCCTTCGAAAAGTATCCCGGCTTGCAGGGAGGCTTTTTATGGGAGTGGGTGGACCACGGTATTCAACAGTATTCGCCGGAAGGTCAGCCGTATTGGGCTTATGGAGGCGATTTTGACGACCAGCCCAACGACGCTAACTTTTGCATCGATGGCATCGTTAGTCCTAACCGCCAGCCTCATCCTGCCTTATTCGAGTTCAAATACCTCGCTCAGCCTGTCAAAGTTACCAGATTGAATGCATCTGCCGGGAGGTTTCGCATCACCAACAAACAGGATTTTCGATCCTTGGATTGGCTATCCGGGTACTGGGTGTTACTCTGCGATGGAATAAAGATCCGAAATGGAGAGCTGCCTGACTTAGATATCTCACCAGGAAAATCACGCATTGTCGAGTTGCCAATCGTGGATATAAACATGGATCGTGGTGAATTTTTCATAAATTTTTATTTTTATGCACGAGAAAATGGTGCCTGGCACACCGATCATCAGGAAGTTGCCTGTGAGCAAATTCCATTATCCAAGCATCATGATACTGAAAAACCAGAAATAAATATCCTCAAACAAAGTGTACCTCCTGAAATCCAGGAAAATGACCACCTGATCCGCCTTTCAGCTGGCGATGTCACTGCCATATTTGATAAGCAGCTTGGGCAATTGGTATCATACGGCAACAGCAGCAATTTCGTCCAGCAAGGTCCTATCCTGGATGTTTGGCGCGCCCCCACTGACAATGATGGCATCAAGTTGCTATCAGATCGCTTGGTGGAGACCATCAAGGTGCTCAGCTACTGGAAAACATTGGGTTTGCCGGATTTACAACACCTGCTCAAATCCATTCGGTTGATACGCGAAGCCGACCAGCCCGTTTCTGTCATCATCCACCACGCCGCATCTGGCAGGGGCACCTGGCATGATTTCAGCCATACCCAGCGCTACAGCCTGCTTCCCGATGGAAGGCTGCTGATCGCCAATCGGATTAACCTCGGTGAAGGCGTCACTGACCTGCCCAGGGTGGGTGTCAGCCTTCGCCTCTATCCAGGCCTGGACCACATTGAATGGTATGGCCGAGGACCTTACGAGAATTATCCTGACCGCAAAGCCTCATCGATGTTTGGCATATATTCGCACGATCTGGCCTCTGATCAACTTCCCTACATCGTACCCCAGGAATTTGGCCATTATACCGGTGTCAGGTGGCTGACCCTGCGTGATGCTACTGGTGCGGGGATCAAGGTCCAAGGCTTTCCGACCTTTGAGTATAACGCCAGCCACTACGCCGCCAATGAGCTGTATCATGCCCGCCATACCTACCAATGTCACCCGCACCCTGAGATTTATCTCAATATCGATAAATCTATGCGTGGCTTGGGAACTGCCAGCTGTGGGCCTGATACCCTTGATCCATACCGCTTACTGGCAACCATCTACAATTTCACCTATGCCCTCGAAATCATCAAGCCTGGTTGAGGAAGATACCTCGAAAGTAATTAGGTAATTTTAGGGTATTATCTGGGTATTTTATACACATATGCAGGAATTCCTGCTTGGCGTTTTAGTGGAGAGTTGTTATGTCACTGACCAAAGAATGGCTCAACCGAATTAACCATTGGGATAATGCCCTTTGGCAAATATGTTATGAACCGCTCGCCACCCTGGAGCTTAGTGGATTTATAACCAGGCGCCAACTGACCCCGGAACAGGCTCTACGGCATAGATTCCACCTCATGCCGATTGGTACAGCCTGGGGTGCCCCGTGGGAGTACGGCTGGTTTAAATGTGAATTTTCCCTGCCCGAAAATGCCGCCGGTCGTCGCATCGTGATGTACATGAACCCTGCAGCCAAACAGCCCGAGGATGGAGAATGCCTGGTATGGGCAAATGGCAGTATCGTTGGATCATATGGTTGGGCAAAGCGCGAAATAACCCTCACCCAAAATGCTATTCCTGGTGCCAGTTACACCATCCTGCTGGAAGCTTATGCCGGTCATGGCCCTTTTGGCACCCATGATGTCCCAGTGATGGGTGGCGGTCCCGTTTTTTATGGGCATCAAGAAATCCCTGTATCCCCCAAGACCCAGGTCGTGGTAGGCGAGAGTTCCTATGGCATATGGCGTGAGCAGGCCTACCAGCTAGCATTAGATTTCGCTACCCTGTTTGAATTGCGTAATCGATTGGACCCAACCTCCTTGCGCGTATCCGAGATCGACCAGGGACTCAAAGATGTCACCCTGATCATCGACCTTGAGCTTCCCGAGCCTGAGATGCTCGCCACCATCAATCAGGCTCGTGATCGTTTGCGCCCACTCCTGGATTGCGTTAACGGATCCACCGCACCCACCTTCTACGCCTTCGGTCATGCCCACATCGATGTTGCCTGGCTCTGGCCACTGGCTGAAACCACCCGCAAGATTGCCCGCACCGTGATCAACCAGCTATCCTTAATGGAAGAATATCCTGAATATCGCTTCCTGCAATCCCAGCCCCAGCTCTACATATTGCTAAAAGAACATTATCCCGAGCTATATGAGCGTTTCAAACGAGCCTTGCTGGATGGTAAAGTGATTGCCGATGGTGCCATGTGGGTCGAAGCTGACACCAATATCACTGGTGGAGAGAGTCTGATCCGCCAGATTATATTCGCCAAGCAGTTCTTCAGGCAGGAATTTTCAAAAGACATGGAAGTGATGTGGCTTCCAGATGTATTCGGTTACACGGGCTCGCTCCCCCAGATCTTGCTGAATTGCGGCTGCACCAGTTTTGCCACCCAAAAAATCACCTGGATCTACCATGGTGGTGATCCTTTTCCCTATAATACTTTCATGTGGGAGGGGATCGATGGCTCCGCCATTCCTGCCCATATCTTCAGCGACTATAACAGCCACACCCGTCCCGGCAGCCTGCTGGATCGCTGGGAATCGCGCCAGCAAAAGGATGGCATTAACTCGATGCTGCTTGCATTTGGCTGGGGTGATGGTGGTGGCGGGCCTACCCGCGACCATTTGGAATTTTTATTCCGCGCTCGAGACTTGGAAGGCTTACCCAAGGTAAAGCTTGCTTCTCCAGCAGAGTTCTTTACTGACATCAGGCGCCAGGGATTGCCCAAAGAACGTTATGTCGGAGAGCTGTATTTCCAGGCTCATCGCGGCACTTACACCTCGCAGGCAAAGACAAAGCTGCTCAACCGCCGCAGTGAATACGCCCTGCGTGAGGCTGAATTTTGGGGATCGATTGCCCATCGACGTAATGGGCACACTTTTTCACCCGCTGATTTATTGATTTCCTGGCGCAAATTGCTCGTCAACCAGTTCCACGATATCCTTCCTGGCTCATCCATCCATCGTGTTTACGAAGAAGCTAACTCAGCCCTCGCCCAGATCATTACTGATGCAGGTAAAATAGCTCACTCCGCCATGGCATCCATCACCACCTCAAAAGCTGATGATTCTCTTACCATTTTTAATTCACTCTGCTGGCCGCGCACCGAGCTGCTTTACCTGCCCCAGGGAACCATCCAGGTGTCTGTTCCTGCTTGTGGTTGGACAACCATTGACCTGAAAGCTCCTAAAAAAGCCCGTTCGCCTAAAACCCATGCTGTCAAAGCCACCGAAACCAGCCTCGAGAATGACTATCTCTTCGCCCAATTTAATGATCGCGGCGAGCTGATCAGTGTCCTGGATAAAAGCACCGGTATTGATATGATGTCGGGTGCCGGCAACCGATTTTGCCTGTATAAGGATATACCCTCTCGATTTGATGCCTGGGATATCGATAGCATGACTGAAACCTTGCTCATGCACACGGATGAGCCGGTTCAGCTCGAAGTGGTTGAGCATTCTCATGAGATTGCTAAAATCAAGCTCACCCGTATGATCCACAACTCCAGCCTTACCCAGTGGATCAGCCTGCGCAGCTATAAACACCGCATTGATTTTGAGACCATCATCGATTGGCAGGAAAGCCACAAGCTGCTGAAAGTTGCTTTTCCGGTGAATATCCATGCCAATGAAGCGCTTCACGAGATCCAGTTTGGTCATGTGCGCCGTCCAAACCACCGCTCTCGCCAGTTTGATGCCGACCGTTATGAAGTGAGTAACCATAAGTGGAGTGCCCTGGTTGAAGAAATACGTGGCGTTGCCATACTCAATGATTGTAAATACGGCATCAATGTCCTGGGTAACAGTATGAACCTTACCCTGCTAAAATCACCTTTAGCGCCCGACCCGATTGCCGACAAAGGCCTGCAGACCTTTACTTATGCCATTTATTATTGGAATGGTAGTTTTGGGGATAGTGATCTGGTTAGGGAAGCTTACGAGCTGAACATTCCTATCGCGGTCATTCCCGGAAGTGCAGGTGAAGCATCGATAATCAGTATCGACGCTGCCAATATCATACTTGAAACTCTAAAGCTTGCCGAGGATGGCTCGAGCGATCTGATCTTGCGCCTCTATGAAGCCAAGCGTACCCGCACCCATTGCACCTTATCGACCGTTCTGCCAGTAGTCAAAGCCTGGCAGTGCGATATGCTGGAACGATATCAGGCTGATCTGCCATTCCAGGATGGCAAAATTAAGCTTGATTTTCGTCCATTTGAGATCAAGACCTTGCGACTCTCTCCCGAGAGTTAATTCAGGTTATTTTTATCAGAGAGCATGGTAGGTTTACTATGGAAGAACGACTACAGAAAATCCTGGCTGCTGCAGGTTATGGCTCTCGCCGCTCCTGTGAAGAGTTGATAATTACCGGCCGTGTCACCGTGAACGGGCAGCCTGCCCATCTCGGATCAAAAGCAGATATTCAAAAAGACCAGGTCAAGCTGGATGGGAGACCCATCAATCTCCCCCAGGCTCACCAATATATCGCCCTGTATAAACCGCGTGGCGTTTTATCCACGGTCACTGCACCCGATCCGCGTCCCACGGTACGTGATCTGGTTCCGGCGGAAGGCAGCTTATATCCTGTGGGTCGTCTGGATGCGGATAGTGAAGGACTGATCCTCTTGACCAATGATGGGCAGCTCGCCAATCGTCTCACCCATCCACGCTATGAGCATGAGAAAGAGTACCGCGTTTTAGTGGCGCGCCACCCCGATCAGCAACAGCTTGCCGCCTGGCGCCACGGTGTGGTTTTGGAGGATGGCTACCACAGTGCTCCGGTTCAGGTTGAGGTGCAATCCAATTCTGGAAAGGGCACCTGGTTGCGTGTCACCATGAGGGAGGGTCGCAAGCATCAAATCCGTGAAACCTGCCGGCAGATTGGTCTGCCGGTGGTCAGTATCGTGCGCCTCAGGATCGGTAGCTTACGTCTTGGTAATCTTAAACCCGGACAATGGCGTCATCTCACACCATCTGAGATTAAAGCTTTGAAAACCCCTCAACCTACACAAAAACTGAAGAGATACTCAAATGCACCCTCATCAGGCCGGCGCAATCGAACACTAAAACGGACAAAATCGATGTAAATACCAGCTCATCATCCTGCAAGTCCTGGAAAATACCAGGCATCGAGCGCCTCCTCTATCCATGATTTATAGATAAATCATCCAATATTGCTTTTTCTATCCACCACTTCAGCAGGGGTAAATTTTAATCCATGAGAAAATAACTAATGCCATAGAAGATTAATAATCTGTATAATTTTCTCATGCGAATGAGTTAAAATATGCCCGTTTGTCCTCGATTCCTTTAGGAGTAATTATGGCTGTCGCCCATACCTCGTCAGACCAAACGAAGAGTTCCTGGCTCGATCATCCGTTATTTAATTCCCCTGAAATCACCTTGGAGAAGCTGTTATTTGCATTTATCCTGGTCATGGCGCTCGTCACGCGTTTTTACAATTTAGACGCACGCGTCATGAGTCATGATGAGACATCCCATACCTACTTTTCCTGGTTGTATTATCAAGGCGATGGCTATGCGCATGACCCTGTCACGCATGGCCCTCTCCAGTTCCACCTGGTAGCCCTCTCTTATTTCCTTTTTGGGGATAGCGACGCCTCTGCCCGGGTGCCCGCTGCCCTATTCAGCGTCGCTACGGTGGCTTTCATGTGGATGTATCGCCGCTATTTTGGCCGCGCAGGTGCCCTGATTGCGGCACTGCTTTTAACCATTTCACCGTATATGATGTATTACGGCCGCTATGTGCGTAATGAAGCCTTCGTGGCATTCTTCGCTGTGATCATGCTCTGGGCCCTATTACGCTACCTTGATGTTGGCAAGCACAAATACCTATATATTTTCTCCGTCGTCACCGTCCTTCAATTTTGTACCAAGGAAACTGCGTATATCTATGCCGCCCAGGCATTGCTATTCCTGGCAGCCTACCTGGTTTACCGCCTGATGAAGCGCGATTGGCAGGTACCGCAATATCGCTCGAACTTCCTTCCCGTCTTATTTGCCTCGATTGTACTCTTCTTCTTGGGTTTGGGCATCAGGGATCTCGGCCGTGGAACAATCGCCGAAACCGGTCAGCCCCAACATCCTTTTTTCGCCTCTATCCCTTCTTATATCCCGTTTCTTCTTATTGGTCTCGCATTACTTGCTGTTGCAGCTGCCATTTATATTGCATATAAAGGATTTGGGATAAATCGCATTCGCCAGGAACGCTCCTTTGACCTTTTGATGCTTTTAGGCACCCTGATTTTACCTCAGTTGTCTGCCTTTGGGATTAATTTTGCCGGTTGGACCGTACCCGTGAATGCCACTGAAGTGAATGCTCTCACCTTTACCGACATCGTTCATATGTCTGTGATCGTGATACCGGTCATTATCATTTCCATTCTGCTGGGCTTGTGGTGGAACAGGCGCCAGTGGTTGATCAATGCCGGACTGTGGTATGCCATTTACCTGGTGCTCTATACCAGCTTGTTCACTAACGTTGAAGCCGGCTTCTTCACTGGTTTGGTTGGCTCACTGGGCTACTGGCTGCAGCAGCAGGGTGTGAATCGAGGCGACCAGCCGCTGTATTACTATGCCCTGATCCAGATCCCCATGTATGAATTTTTGCCAGCCATCGGCAGCCTGCTAGGTATCATCCTTGCCTTTCTAGGTCGAAAGACTGTTCCCGATGCTTCACTTCTTGCTGAAGATCAGCCGTATGTCGCTTCAAATCCATCGCCTGAGAATTCCACTGTTCCTTCAGCTGATGATGATCGTAAAGCCGACGATGGTACTTCAACCCCATCAGCTGTTGGGCCAGGCATCGCCTACGCTTCACCCGTGGTTGGCTTGCTCATCTTCTGGTCCATCTCCAGCCTGCTGGCATATACCTTTGCAGGGGAGAAAATGCCCTGGCTGACTGTCCATATTGCCCTGCCCATGATCTTACTCTCCGGTTGGGCGCTGGGCTACTTGGTTGATTCGACCAATTGGGCAGCCTTGAAAGCCAAGAAAGGCTGGCTTGGTTTCGCCTTGTTGCTCATTTTTATTCCGGCTATCCTGGCTGCCTTCCGCATTCTATTGGGTGCAAATCCTCCCTTTGCCGGAAAAACCCTCGACCAGCTCTCCTCCACCAGCGGCTTTGTCATCGCAGCCATCGTGTCGCTTGCCAGTCTTGCTGGCCTGTATTTTGTCCTGCGCGATTGGTCGGCTCGTCTTGTGCGCCGGGGCTTTGGTTTCGCTCTAATTGCTCTTCTGGCGGTGATTACTGCCCGTGCCGCCTTCACTGCTTCATTTACAAACCATGATACTGCCCTGGAATATCTTGTCTACGCACATTGTGCACCCGGCGATAAAATTGCTCTCCAGCAGATCACCGATATCTCCCAGCGCCTCACCGGTGGCTTGGACCTGACAGTTGCCTACGATAATATCACCACCTACCCATTCTGGTGGTACCTGCGGAACTTCCCCAACCAGCGTTATTACGGCGATGCCCCTACGCGTGATTTGCGCGATGTACCTATCATCCTGGTTGGGCAGAATAATTACGGAAAGATTGCCCCGATTGTCGGCCAGGCATACGATGATTTTGAGTATAACCGCATCTGGTGGCCGAATATGGATTATTTCCACCTCACCTGGCAGCGTCTGGCATATGCCATCACCAATCCCCAGATGCGTGAGGCTATTTTCCAGGTATGGTTGAACCGCGATTACTCCCTGTATGGTCAGCTCAACAACGAAGACATGAGCCTTGAAAATTGGAGCCCGTCTGAGAAATTCCGCATCTACATCCGCAAGGACATCGTCGCCCAATTGTGGGATTACGGGTCTACACCCTCCACCACACCCATCCAGGCTGATCCTTATGAAGGTAAGCAGCTATCGGTGACTGCCGACCAGCTGATTGGCACTCAGGGCTCCAATCCCGGCCAGTTCCAGCAACCGCGTGATTTGGCCCTCGCCCCTGATGGCACGCTTTATGTTGCCGACACTTTCAACAACCGCATTCAGCACCTGTCTGTTGATGGCACAGTGTTGCAGGTATGGGGTTCATTCGCTGATCAATCGCAAGGCGCAGCACCCGGCGGCACCTTCTACCAGCCCTGGGGGATCGCTGTCAGCCGCGATGGGTCTGTTTATGTGGCCGATACCTGGAATCACCGCATCCAAAAATTCACCGCCGATGGCAAGTTCGTGAATATGTGGGGCTACTTCGGCCAGGCTGAAAATCCAAATGCTTTATGGGGCCCGCGGGATATCGCTATTGATAAAGATGGTAATGTATTTGTCACCGATACAGGTAATAAACGCATTGTGATTTACGACGCCGATGGTAACTTTATTTCCCAATTTGGTTCTGTTGGCGTTGATCCAGGGCAATTCGATGAACCGGTTGGCATTGCCGTGGATAATACCGGTTTGGTATACATTGCCGACACGTGGAATCAGCGCATTCAGGTGATGAGCAAGGACCAGGATGGCACTTATACCCCCTATAAAAGCTGGGATGTCGTCGCTTGGTATGGTGAATCCCTCGACAATAAGCCCTTCCTGGCTGTGGATGATGATGGGAATCTTTATACATCAGATCCCGAGGGATACCGGATTTTGCACTTTACTACTTCCGGAACGTTTATTAATTACTTCGGTGATTATGGTGCTGCTGCCAATGGAATGAACTTGCCCACCGGCATCGTCGCCGATAATAACGGTGGGGTGTGGGTTGCTGACGCCGGCAATAATCGTGTCCTGCACATTATCTTGCCTGGTCAATAATTGACTGGTTAATTTTGTTATGAAAGTGACCCCCGATAGGTTATGTTCATCAAATATCGTGGACATTCCTGGGTGGTATAATTTCTGCGCTTTCAGCGCGTCAATTTATCCTCCATCGAGGAGCTTAGAGGGATGAAACTACACGAATATCAATCAAAACAAATTTTTGCTCGTTATGCCATACCAATACCCAAGGGAAAAGTGGCCACCACTGCTGCCGAGGCGCGTACCATTGCGAATGAGTTGGGCGGCCGGGTGGTGGTCAAATCACAGGTGCTGGTGGGGGGCAGAGGTAAAGCCGGCGGCATCCGCCTGGCTAAGGATCCACACGATGCCGAGGATATCGCTACCCAGATCCTGGCCATGGAAATCAAGGGCCTTCCCGTCCGTAAAGTGCTCGTGGACGAAGCCGCCAGCATATCAAAAGAGATTTACCTGGGTATCACTAATGATCGTGCTGCACGCAAACCGGTGATGATGGCTTCATCTGCTGGCGGAGTTGAGATCGAAGAAGTTGCACGAACCACCCCCGAAAAGATCATCAAATCACATATCGATCCCCTGCTGGGTCTCAAGGACTATCAAACTCGTAATATTGCCATAGGCATCGATCTACCCAAGCAACATTGGAAAGTATTCAACCAGATTGCCAACGGGCTGTGGGGCGCTTTCCAGGATTCCGATGCCACATTGGCCGAGATCAATCCCCTGGTAATCACCGAATCGGGCCAGTTGCTCGCTCTGGATGGAAAGATGCTCATCGATGACAATGCCCTGTTCCGCCATCCCGATTTAGCTGAGCTGCGTGATCTGGATGTCGAGGCGCCTGCTGAAGTGGAAGCCCGTAAGTATGGCCTCGCTTATATTAAATTAGACGGCAATATCGGTTGCATGGTCAATGGGGCAGGTTTGGCAATGACCACCATGGATATTATCAAGCTTTTCGGTGGCGAGCCAGCCAACTTCCTGGATATCGGCGGTGGTGCGGGTAGTGATAAAGTAGCTGCTGCCATCCGTATCATCCTCACCGATCCTAATGTCAAAGCCGTACTATTCAATATCTTTGGTGGCATCACCCGGGGTGATGAAGTCGCCAAAGGAATTCTCTCAGCCCTGGCTGAAGTTAAATCCAACGTGCCCATGGTTATTCGCCTGGTGGGCACCAATGCCGAGGAAGGTCTCAAGCTTCTTTCTGACGCTCACATGATCACCGCGCAGACCCTTGCAGATGCAGCCAAGAAAGCAGTTGCGGCGGCTAAATCCGATAATGGTGGGAGGTAGATTCAATGAGTATCCTGGTTAATAAGAACACACGCCTGCTGGTGCATGGGATCACCGGTAACGAGGGCTTGTTCCACAGCACCCAGATGTTGGCATATGGCACGAACATCGTTGCCGGCATGACCCCCGGTAAAGGCGGTGAATGGGTCATTGATGGTAAAGTCCCGGTTTTTGATTCTGCCAAGGTGGCCGTCGAAGTTACCGGTGCCAACACCAGCTGCATTTTTGTTCCTGCCCGCTTTGCAGCCGATTCTATTTACGAGGCAGCCGACGCGGGCATCTCCTTGATTGTTTGCATCACCGAAGGTATCCCTGTCCAGGATATGATGCGAGTGCGTAACTACCTCGATCAGAAAAAGGTCCGCCTTGTGGGACCAAACTGTCCCGGCTTGCTCACTCCTGGCGAATCAAAGGTGGGCATCATCCCCGGCAATATAGCCATCCCGGGGAATGTTGGCGTTGTGTCACGTTCCGGCACGCTGACCTATGAGGTCTTGTATGCCCTTAAACTGCTAAATCACGGTGTCAGCACTTGTGTGGGCATTGGTGGCGATCCGATCAATGGCACTAATTTTATTGATACCCTGGCAATGTTCAATGCCGACCCGCAAACCGAGAAAGTTGTCCTGATTGGTGAAATCGGTGGCACCGACGAAGAAAAAGCCGCTGAGTATATCGCTGCCCATATGACCAAACCCGTGGTCAGCTTCATTGCCGGACAGACCGCCCCTCCCGGCAAGCGCATGGGTCACGCTGGCGCCATTGTCGAAGGTGGCTCTGGTTTGGCGGCTGATAAAGTTAAAGCCCTCCAGGCTGCCGGTGTTCGGGTGGCTGCTCACCCCGATGAAATCCCAACCCTCCTATTTTAATCCCACGCAGTAATCGAACAAAAAAGAGGCTGACTCAAAAGCAATAGAGTCAGTCTGGAAAAGATAAAAACAAAAAAAGTAGCGGTCAGAAGGCCGCTACTTTTGCTAAGTT
>Ga0172363_10000018_pt1 | contig 94463 bp, 71 predicted proteins | sample LakKivs2_kivu2a2_FD_114541 | JGI IMG/M metagenome (GOLD analysis project Ga0172363, IMG submission 114541) | Sediment microbial communities from Lake Kivu, Rwanda - Sediment s2_kivu2a2 | ecosystem: Environmental > Aquatic > Freshwater > Lake > Sediment | place: Rwanda: Western Province, Lake... | reverse complement strand
CTAAAAGTGTAAGTGAGATCCTGCGCCTGGTCTTTCAGAGCAGTGAGAGAAAGAGCCGTAGCATTGCCTGCAGAGACTCCAAGGGTTACCTGGAGAAATTTGGGGGGCGAAAGCGTATCGCATATAGTGAACTTATACAATCTATTGCCTTCCCCCTCCCCAGTTTATAAAATCAAGGGCAGAAACCTCCAAGGGAGGATTTATTGATGACTGATTTTAAGTATGTGGGTCAACCGCTGGCCCGCATTGACGCAGCAAGTAAGGTAACAGGCAAAGCCCTTTTCCCGGGAGACCTCAATTTCCCTGAGATGCTTCACGCTAAAGTCCTTTTTTCAGCCTACCCCCACGCCCTCCTCAAGCGGATTGACACCTCAAGGGCAGAACAGGTGCCCGGGGTGAAAGCGGTGCTCACCCATAAGGACGTCCCTGTGAACGAGTACGGGATATACATTTACGATCAGCAGGTCCTGGCCTCCAGAAAAGTGCGCTCGGTAGGAGACCCTGTAGCCCTGGTGATAGCTGAGACCCCCTACGCGGCGGAAGTTGCCAGGGACTTAATAGAAGTTGATTACGAGCCTCTTTTAGGCGTTTTTAACCCGGTTGAGGCTTTAAATTCAGGTGCTCCTTTAGTCCACGAGGAAAACGGAAGCAACTTGCTCAAGGAATACTTCTTGAATCACGGGGATGTGGAAAGGGCATTTCAGGAGGCTGACCTGGTCATGGAGCAGGAATTTTTTACTCCCTTTAATGAGCACGCCTTCCTCCAGCCTGAGGCAGCGGTGGGGTTAATTGACGAGCAGGGCAGGGTCACGGTTTACGTGGCTACCCAGTGGATTCACGATGACATCAGGCAAATTGCCCATGCCCTCGGGCTTCAAGAAAACCAGGTTCGAGAAATTTTGATGGAAGCAGGTGGGACTTTTGGGGGGCGGGAGGACATATCCCTGCAGATTCTAACGGCCCTTGGTGCTTATTACCTGAGAAAGCCCGTGAAGTTAGTTTACACTCGCGAGGAGTCCATCAGGGGACACGGAAAAAGGCACCCCTTCTATATGAAAGGAAAAATTGCTCTGCGCCGGGACGGGAAGGTCACCGCTATGGATATTGACCTGATTACTGATGCTGGCGCCTACGCTTCCACCTCCATTGTGGTCCTGGGGAACGCAGTTTCCTATGCCAGCGGCCCTTACGATATTCCTAACGTGCGCGTCAGAGGGCGCACAGTTTACACCAACAACATTATGACCATGGCCATGAGGGGCTTTGGCTCTGCCCAGGTTCCCCTGCTTTATGAATCCTTGATTGATGAGGCCTGCCGCGCTCTGAAAATGGACCCCGTGGATTTCCGGATGAAAAATCTTCTGGATGAGGGCTCCATTCTGCCTACTGGATACCCCGTTACCCCGGGAGTGGGGATTAAAGAAACCCTGCGCCGAGCAGCACTTGAAGCAGGATGGGAATACAAGAACGATCGCTGGAACGCTCCTCCGCCGAAGGCTCCCCCTCCGGGAAAGCTCTGGGGAAGAGGAGTGGCCTGTGTGTACAAGAACGTGGGCTACAGCTTCGGCTTTGACGACCAGTCCCATGTGGTCCTTGAGGTCAGGGTTTCTCCTGCAGGAAAAATCGAAGAGCTCAGGATAAAGGTGGGCTCTACGGACTCGGGACAGGGGATCAGGACCGCTCTCTGCCAGATTGCAGCCGAAGCCGCAGATATTCCCCCTGAGGTAGTCATTTTCGAGAGGCCGGACACAGCTTACGCTTACAGCGGGGGCTCCAACTCCGCCTCCCGCTCGGTTTTTGTCACTGGAAGGGCAATTATCGAGGCCGTGGAGGACCTTAAGGCCCAGATAAAATCCGGTAAGAGCGGCACAGTCCGTGCCGAGTTCCTGTACCGCACCCAAACTGTGAGGCCCACCACCCCCTTTGGCCCGGACGGCAAATGCATCCCCCATCAAAGCTATGGCTATACTACCGACATTGTGGAACTTGAGGTGGACCCGATACTGGGAACAATTCAGGTCCAGAGCGTTATCGGCTCCACCGACATGGGCAAGGCGATAAACCCGGACATCGTGGAAGGACAAATTGGGGGCGGCGTGATGATGGGCATAGGTTTTGCCCTTCTGGAGGACTTTGTACTGGAAAACGGAATAATTAAAACTCCCAACTTAGGAACATATATCATTCCCACAGCCAGGGACATTCCTCCAATAGTCAAGTCGATTATTGTGGAGGTTTCCGATCCTGCCGGCCCCTTCGGGGCCAAAGGGGTAGGGGAGATGACCATGATCGGCGTTGCCCCGGCGATCGTGAATGCCCTCAAGGACGCTACGGGGATCAGGTTCCATTGGATCCCTGTCCTTCCCGAGACTGTGAAGAAAGCCCTTAGAGGCCCATAAAAATGAGCCTGAAAGTGGTGCGTACCCCTCAATTGAGAGTTGACGCGCTAGCCAAGGTCACCGGAAAAGAAAAATATGCCGCCGATTATTCCTTCCCGGATATGATCTACGGCAGGGTGCTGCGCGCGGGCCACCCCCACGCCATAATCAAGAGGATAAGCGTCGAGAAAGCCCGGAAGCTTAAAGGCGTGCTCGCAGTTCTCACCTATGCGGACGTTTCAGGAAGCAAGAGAATCGGCGCTGTGATCGAGGATCAGTATGTCCTTTGCGAGGACAGAGTCCGTTACCTGGGGGATGGCGTAGCTCTGGTGGCCGCTCTAAGCGAGGAAATCGCCGGGGCCGCCCTTAAATTGATAGAGGTGGAATATGAACCCCTTCCTGCCCTCTTTAATCCCCTGGAAGCTCTCGAGCGCGGAGCCCCCGTGATCCATCCGGAAAAGCCTGATAATATCGTCAACCACCACAGGGTGAGGAAAGGAAAGGTAGAAGAAGGGTTCACCCAATCGGAAGTGGTGATAGAAAGGGAGTATTACACCCAGTTTGTTGAGCATTCCTACATTGAGCCCGAAGCTTGTATTGCCCTGCCACTCCCTGAAGGTCAGGGAGTTCACATTCTGGGCTCTATCCAGAACCCCTTTTCCGCAAGAAAGATGGTAGCACGAGCTCTGGGGCTGGAACTGAATCGTGTCCAGATTACTCAGAGCACTCTCGGGGGTTCCTTTGGCGGTAAGGATGAGGTGATGTACCTGATGGCGGCCAGGGCTGCCCTTCTGGCACTGAAGACCGGAAGACCAGTGAAGATGGTGAACTCCAGGGAGGAATCCTTCATTGAGAGCTACAAAAGGCACCCTTATTATATGCGCTACAAAGTTGGAGCGACCAGGGACGGAAAGCTGAAGGCCATGGAGATATACATAGTAGCGGATGCTGGCGCCTACGCTTCTCAAAGCCCCTTCGTCACGTGGCGCTCAACGGTTCAGGCGACCGGACCTTACGAAATACCTCACGTGAAGACCGATGTCCTTTCAGTTTACACCAACAACACCTATACGGGTGCCATGAGGGGTTTCGGTTCTCCCCAGGTAATTTTTGCCGTGGAGTCCTTGATGGACGAACTGGCACAGGAACTGGGCATGGACCCGGCCGACCTGAGAAAAATCAATCTCCTCCATCAGGGTTCGGTCACCGCGACCGGGCAAAGGCTGGATGATCACGTGGTTTCCCTCAACGAGGTCATGGAAAAGGCCCTTGAGGCAATTGATTATCACAAAAAAGTCAAGGAAAAGAAAACTGAAGGACCTTTTAAGAGGGGCGTGGGCTTCGCCGTTTCCTTCAGAGGCTGCAGCCTGGGAGCAGAGGGCCTGGATTACGCAAACGCGCTGGTTTCTGCCCAGCCCGAGGGCACAATTTACGTCTCAACTGGAGTTTCCGATAACGGAGGTGGATTGAAGACTGTTTTAAGCCAGATTGTGGCCGAGGAGTTAGGTGTTCCTGTGTCAGCCATAACTGTGAACGCTGTGGACACGGCCCTTGTCCCTGATGCCGGGCCCGCTGTTGCTTCTCGTTCTACCCTGATGGGAGGAAACGCCGTGCGCAATGCGGCCATCTCCCTGAAGGAAAAGCTGATAAAAGGGGCGGCTTTGTTTTTCGGGGTTTCCAGTGAGGAGGTTGAAGTGGGGGAGGGGGTGTTCTTTCTGAAAGGCCACCCCGAGAAATCCCTGAGCTTTGCTCAGGCTGTGCAGGAAGTTTACAAAAGCGGGCAGCACCTGATGGCTTACGGCACGTTCGTTGCCCCGCGCGTCACCTGGGACGAGGAAACAGGGCAGGGGGATGCTTATTTTACTTACGTTTATGGCTGCCAGGCCGTGGAGGTTAAGGTGGATACGGAGACCGGAAAAGTGAAGGTCCTCAAGGTGGCGGCCGCCCACGATATGGGAAAAGCCATCAACACCGCTACCACCGAGGGGCAGATTTACGGAGGTGTGTTGATGGGGTTGGGATATGGCCTTCTGGAGGAGGTGGACATCCGGGAAGGCCAAACCAGGACAGTTAATTTTGACACCTACCTCATTCCCACTTCCGCAGATATGCCGGATGTTGTCCCGATAATTGTGGAGAACCCCGACCCTCATGGCCCTTATGGCGCTAAGAGCCTGGGCGAACCCACCAACGAGTTACTAGCCGCTGCTCTGGCAAATGCCATAGCTCAGGCCACTGGACGCCGGATAAGGAAACTACCCTGCGATTTGGAAAAGGTGCTTCTCGGTTTTTCGCTGAAGGAAAGAAAAGGGAGAAGGGCCAGCGAGTCAACCGACTTCCTTTAACCCTCGGTTTTAACCTTCTCCCACATGTCCACAGCCACCCGCAGATGGGGAATTACTATAGAGCCACCGACGATTAAGGCCACACTCCAGGCCTCCCAGATCTCCTGATCAGTGATTCCAGCTTTATGGCACTGAATCAGGTGGTAGAGGACGCAGTCGTTGCAGCGGAGGACCAGGGAAGCCACAAGCCCTAAGAGCTCCTTAACCCTGGCGGGAAGCGCCCCGTCTTTGTAAACGTCAGAGTCCAAGTGGAAGAACCTTTTTACCTCCAGCGTTCCTTCCTCAAGGATTTTAGAGTTCATTTGTTCCCTGAATTGCCTGAACTCTTCCAGCTTCATTTTTTTCCTCCTTCAATGCAGATTTTCTCCACATCAGCAATGGTATTGATCTCATTCAGGGACTTGTCCTCCCTGATCCTTTTTATGCGCGGGAAACGGAGGGCATATCCGCTTTTGTGCCTTGAGCTTTTCTGGATCTGATTAAAAGCCACCTCCACTACAACTTGAGGCTCCACCAGGATTCGCCATCCTTCATCTTTCAGGGCATGCTTCTTAAACCATGCGGTCAGCTCTTTGATTTCCTCGTCGCTTAACCCGGAAAACGCTTTGCCTATGGTCAAAAGCTCGCCCTCTTTTCCCCGGACAGCGAAGGTGTAATCGGAGAGCAGGCCTGCTCTTTTGCCGTGGCCCCACTCCACAGCCACCACAACGCAGTCAAGGGTTGTAAGCTCTTTTTTATACTTCAGCCACTGTTTCCCTCTTTTTCCAGGACTGTAGCGGGACTCCGGGTCCTTGATCACCAATCCCTCGTTTCCCCTCATTCTGGACGCGGCAAAGGCGCTCTCTATCTCCTGAGGGCTCGAGGCTTTCACCTGATGGGCAAGCGTGATCGGCTGCGGAAAAGAAAGGGTTTCCAGCAGCTCGCGCCTCTTTCTTAAAGGAAGGTGCATGAGCTCCTGACTATCCAGAAACAGCAGGTCAAAAGCGAAGAAGGCCACGGGAATGTCGCCCTTTATGCTATCAGGACTAACCCTGTGCAGCCTCTGCTGAAGAAGCGCAAAGGGGAGAATTTTTTCCCTGAAAGCCACGATTTCCCCGTCCAGAATTGCCTGATGGTGGGTGAAAAAAGAGGCCTGCTTTAATTCGGGGAAATGCCGGCCTATTTCCTCGAGGTTTCTGGAATAAATTAGAACGTCGCTCTCGCTCACATGAAGCTGAGCGCGGATGCCGTCGTATTTGTCCTCCGCGAGGTAAGTTTTCCCTCCGGAGCGAAAAAGCTCTGCGCTTTCGGAAATGCTTTCAGCAAGCATAAAGCGGAAGGGTCTCCCCGGTTTGAGGATAGCGCTCATCAGAGTTCCCCTTTTGGCCATGAGGGCTACCTCTCCAATGTCGCTTAAAAGCAGGTTAGCTTCCCTCACGGAGCGAAGGCTGGCGGAGAAAGCTCTGGCGATGGAATTTTCCACCAGGCTTTCCCTGAGGCCTATTCGCAGGTCTCCCAAAATCAGGCGGATTAAATACTTGGTCGCCAGCCGGCTCGAGCGCCCGAAAATCTTCAGGAGCACCTCTTTCTTTCTCACCCGGGAATCCTTACCTGAGGTACGAGCGATTTCCTCAAAAGCGGTTTTAAGTTCTGTCAGAGAAATCCCTGGATTTTTTGGGGGAGGCTGACCTTCAAGCAAATGAAAAACCGTCTGGCCGAGATCGCCAAATTGGCGGTAAACTGACTGCCAACCTGACCCGATTATCTTGAGTTCCGAAAGGGTTTCCAGGACGAGGCTCCAGCCAACGTTCAAGGACAGAGGGTATCCCAGGGGAAGAGGTCTCCCGCAAAGGTACTGGGATGCCAGGCTCAGCTCATCCAGATCCCTGGTTTCAAGGAATTCGGAAACCAGTTCCACCTTCTGGGAAGTCCTGTTAGTGCTCCCCACCTTTTCCAGAAGAAGCGCCAGTTCCTCCATGGGTTCATTTTAATGGGAATTAAAATGAGAGCCAAGAGTGTCTCTCCTGGCTCTCAGGCGGTAGACCGAAGCAGGCGGGAGAGGCCATTACTTCGGTGCAACTACAATTGCATTTTAGAAAATCGAACTGATGTTTGTCAAGTAGTTCCCCTAAAATAATTTAAATTTTTTCTACCAGGCCCCATAGAATTGATGGCAACTTTTTGAAATCTTTTTAATTTTTTCTTTCCTTCAGAACCTCGAAAAAAAGGATGACTCGTTTTACTCGCCTTCTTTTAAATCTCCTTCGCTTTTGGAAGGGATCTTCTCGAAGCGCTTTAAAGCTCCAGTGATGGCAAGTTTTTTCGTTTCCGGGAAATGGGGATCCTTTCTCGATTCAGGAAAATATCTCAAAATTCCGCTAAAATAGTTTTCCTGAGAGATTACTTTTGGAGGGAAATAGAATGTCAGAAATCCAGGACTACGCTCAGTCCCTTTTTGACGGTGGCCTTAACTGTGCTGAATCCACAATTCTGGCTCTGACGAAATTTCTTGGTATCCAGAGCCCGGTCATACCCAGGATCGCCACGGGGTTTGGAGGTGGTTTTTCCCGCACAAAAAACGTTTGCGGCGCCTTAAGTGGAGGAATTATGGCTTTGGGACTGATTTTTGGCAGAAACGAGGTTAAAGAAAGCAAGGATACCTGTTACCAGAAGACCCAGGAGCTCGTCAGTGCTTTCAGAGAGGCTTTCGGCTCTTTGAACTGCTACAAGCTCAGCGGCGTGGACTTCAACACCCCCGAAGGTCTCAACCTTTACAGGGAGAAGGTGCACCGGGACTGTTGCGTCCATCTGGTGCGCTTCGCTGTGGATAAAGTACTGTCCATGAGGCCCTGGTGACAAAAGCGAACTCTCTGGAGTTTCTCAAGGAATTAATCCGCATCGACTCCAGCAACCCTCCCGGGCGAGAACGGAAAATATGCGAATACCTCCTAAAATTATTTTCCCGAGAGGGTATCCCCGGCAAATTGATTTATTTTGCTCCCGATCGGCCTTCCTTTTGCTCCTGTCTCCCCGGGAAGTCTCCTGAGGCAATTGTCCTTTCCGGGCACCTGGACACTGTTGCCCCCCTCGGTACCTGGTCGCGCGACCCATTTGCGCCCCTGGAAGAGGAAGGTAAGGTTTTCGGATTGGGAGCCTGCGACATGAAAGCCGGAGTTGCCGTCCTTTTAGACCTCTTTTTCAGAATTTCCCTTAAGGGCCGGCCAAAGTATTCCCTCAAGTTGCTTTTGTCGGCGGACGAGGAGGACAGGTACAGAGGGGCGGAAGCCTTCAGGAACGTGGGCCTGCTTGAGGAGGCAGCGTTTGTGATTGTGGCTGAGCCTACAGACGCCAGGCCCATGGTCGGAGAAAAGAGCGAATTCTGGGTAAGGACTCACTTCAAAGGACGGGAGGCTCATGGTTCCACTCCGGAAAAGGGGATAAACGCCGTCCTGGCCCAGGCTCGCTTCCTTTTGGAGTTAGAAAAGAGATTGCAAGGGCTTTCTTCTTCCCCGGTAATGGGAAGACCAACCCTCAACGTAGGGAAAATTCAGGGTGGCAGGCAGCCGAACATCGTCCCGGAAGCCTGTGCTGCTGAGCTCGATTTCCGGCTCATCAGTGAGGAACAGAAAAAAGAAGTCATCTCAATCATGGAGGACCTGGGGCGTAACATTCTCCCTGGGGCAAGCTTTACCTGGGAGACGATTTCCTACAAGCCCGCCTTGCTTTCCTCCCTCAATGACCCCTTGATTATGGAATTCCTCGAGGCATTCAGGGCCTCAACCGGCGATGAGCCCAGCCCTGGTGCCGTGACCTTCTGTACGGATTTGCCCACGCTTTTTCCCGTAAACCACCCACCCTTTGTGATCTTTGGACCAGGGAGCATTTTCCAGGCTCACCAGCCGGACGAATTCGTGGAAATTCACTCCATCAAAAAAGCCTCCCGAGTTCTGGAGGCCTTTTTGCACAGGGTGCTTTACCCGTAAAGCTCGTTATTCCCGTAGGATCACCTGGCTCATGCAGTGAGGCCCTCCGTATCCTCCGGTGAGGGCATCGAAGTTCAGGGGGTGAGCGTCCACTCCCTCCCTCCTGATCCTGTTCCAGAAACCCTCACCTGCCTTGCTCACTCCCACCAGATAGTTTTCCTGTACCAGGAGGTAATTGGGGGCGAAGTCCTCCTGCTCCTCCTTGGAGAAGGGGATGATTTTCATGCCCTTCTCCTCGAGGTATTTGGGGAAAGGCAGGGTGCGCTTTTTTCTGTATGCGACGTCCTCGGGCGTCCCCTCTGGAACCCAAACATCCACGATCGGCTGGGCCTCCTTTTCCAGTCGGTCAGAGCAGAGGATCGCTTTATTCCGGGAGAGGAAATTGAAGTAGGTATCGAGGTGCATCTCGTCCATCTGCGCTCTGGGGTCCTTGACTACAGCCACCTCCGCGAAGCCGTAAACCCGGTTTTCCAGAAGCTGCCTTACGCCCTCCTCGTTGCTTAAAAGCCCCTGTCCCTGAAGGACGAAATCCCCTGCGGGCATGAAGTCCCCTCCTTCGAGATTTCCGGGAGGCACCACGCGGTAGATCGGTTCAATCCCTAATTGTTTCAAGGCAAACTCCACGATGTCGTTTTCCACCTTGCGCACATCTAAAGTCAGGTTTCCGATCACGCATCCCTTTGAGGTGGTGATCATGCCGTCCCTCATGAAATACTGGTTGTTAGCTGGCTCCACTTCAAACTGGGAGAGGAATCGGCTGGTGGGATCCAGGGCATTGGGGTTGTACCTGATGGTGAGCTTAGGCCTGAGGAGCACCAGATCGGCCAGGACAGTGGGATGAAGAGTCCTGATGATCAGTTCCCTATTTTTCTCCAGAAGTTCTCCGTCTTCCCTTGAAATTTCTTCGCTGTACTGGTACCTCAAGCTTTTCCCGGCGAACTCCCTCAGCTTTTCTAAGTTCTCGCTCTCCCTGAGCTCCTCGCCTTCCAAAGTGCCTGAAACGAGAGCTTCCCGCAGGTCGATCACCTTTGCGCCAAAGCGCTCCAGCCATTGCCTGAAAGCCCGGTGCTCGTCCCTGGCTTTTTTCAGGTCGAAAGGGTGAAGGAAATTTGCGGAATTGGTCTCTAAAAGACCAAAAAGGGTCTCAAAATTGGGCTCTGCCAGGAGGACGATTCTTGCTCTGCCCCATTCCTCAGCCTGACGCGCCAGAGCAGGCAATTGCATTCACCTCCTTTATCCGCCACCTCCTCAAGCGACTCTTTTCCTGTAGGCCAAATAGAGCACCAGACCCACTATCAGGACCAGGATAGTCAATCCGCCGAGCTGAAGCTCGTAAGCAAGGACGTTTTCCGTTCCCTCAGGGGGCATGAAAAAGAAAATGCAGGCCAGGGCTATGAAAAACTCCCCTAACAGAGCCATGACCCAGACCAGCCACTTCGGCCCGGGCACCCGGTAGGGCCTGGGGACCTCCGCCCTGGAAGCCCGAAGCTTCAGGAAGGCAGGGAACATTAAAAGGTAAGGGAGGAGGAAAATCAGGCTGGAGAGCGCAAAAATCGACCAGAAAATATTGGCCGGGCTTTCCGCCAGGAATCCGTTTCCAATTAAAAGCAGTGATCCCAGGACACCCATTGCGATGTAGGCGTAGTCCGGGGTCTTGAATTTTTTGTGCAAGTGCCCAAAGAAACGGGGCAGCCTGCCATCCTCGGCGGTGGAGGCCACCACGCGGTTGGCCCCGATGGACCAGGTGACCATGTTGGCCAGGAAGGAGTAAAGGATGGCAATGCCGAAAACGATGGACATCACCTCGCCCGCAGTGCCGAAGCTGGCCATCACTTCCTTAATGGAATCTATGATTCCCGTTACAATAGAGATTTTCTCTAAAGGAAGGACGGATAGTATCCCGAAGGTTCCCAGGACGTAGAGCAGGAATATGGCGATTCCCGCAAAAATTATGGCCTTGGGGATATTTTTCTGGGGGTTTTTGATTTCCTCTCCAGCGGAGCTCATCAGCTCAAAACCCATGTAGTTGTAAACCACCACCGGAAGGAAAGCCAGAGTGTTGCTCCAGGTGGGGAAGAAATCCCTCGCCACCCCCGGATTGGCGTACCCTCCTTTTAAAATCCAGGCGATCCCCAAAATACCCAGGAAAATCATGATCACCGTTTTGAAAATGGCGCCTAAGTTGGGAACCCATTTCGATTTTTCCAGAGCCACAATCCCTAAAAGAACCGTGACCCAGGTCATGACTATGGCGATGGCTACCTGCCACCAGGTGCTCAAATCCGGGAAGAAGAGAGTTGCCAGGGTGCCGGAAAAGAGCATGTACACCGAGGGCATCCAGAAGGCCACGTTGATCCAGTAAAGCCAGGAGGTCATCACTCCCCAGCTCTCCCCGAAAGCCTCCTTCACCCAGATGTAAATTCCTCCCTGGGACGGCCAGGCCGATCCCAATTCCGCGGTAATCAAACCATAAGGAATGAAGAAGAGAAAAAGCGTAATCACCCACCAGAAATAGGACTGATTTCCAATTCCGGCGGAGGCAGCAACCGTGTCCATAACCAGGATGGCGCACACCGTGAAGAAGAACAAATCCCAGTAGTTCAGAACCCTTTTATATTTCCTCTCCATCTAAGCTCCTTTCCCTGATTTTTATTGGTATGAAAATCTTCCTAATATTTCCTCTATCCTGTCTGAATATTGGTTTCCCTCCTTATACTCAGGCTTCTTCAGCTTGGGATAAATGAAGGCAATAAGCAGGGCTTCCTCGGTGTGCAGGCGGTTCTCCGATTGGTCAAAGACAATTGATTGAGGCCCGTCCATCACCTCGTCCGTGATCTCCATTCCCCGGGATGCTGGCAGACAGTGCATCACTTTGGCATGCTCCGGTGCCAGGGAAAGGAGTTCTGCATTCACCTGGTATCTGGGCAGGAAAGCCTTCAACCTCTCCTCCGCCTCATGCTCCTGCCCTACCCACCACCAGAGGTCGGTGTAAATAAAATCCGCATTCCTTACCGCATCCTCCACCTCCTCGGTGATCAGGAGGCGAGATCCGGATTCTCTGGCGTTCTCCTCAGCCAGTTTCAGGAGCTCGGGAAGGGGCTGATACTTTCGAGGAGCTGCCTGGGTGTAGTTGATCCCCATTTTGGTGGCGATGATCATCAGGGAGTTGGCCACGTTGGTGGAGTCCCCCACAAAGGTTAAATTGAGGTCTCTGATTCTTCCTGAGTGCTCGTACATGGTGAAGATATCACACAGGACCTGGGTGGGATGCTGGAGATCGGTCAGGCCATTGATCACGGGAACAGAGGCGTACTTTGCCAGCTCCAGGATGTCCTTATGACGGAGGAGTCGGGCTTCGATACCATCCACCATCCTGCTCAGCACCCGAGCAGTATCGGCTATGGTTTCTCTGGCTCCTAAGTGGATTTCTCCGGGCCTGAGGTAAAGAGCGTGTCCTCCTAAATTGCTCATGGCTACCTCAAAGGAGACGCGCGTCCTTGTGGAAGATTCCTCAAAGATCATTGCCAGGGAAGCTTTGTAGAGGAGATTTGGGAGCGCCCTGGACTTAGTGGCTTCCTTGGTAACCTTGATCAGCTCGATCAGGTGGAAAAGCTCCTCGGAAGAGAAATCCTGAATGTCAATGAAATCCTTTTGCACCATCATCACCCCTTTCTGCCGATTGTTTCTTCAGATAAATAATACACCTCAATGGCCTGCGTTGGCTTTAGATTCTAAGGACAGAGCTAATTTTTTTCGGGCAAAATTTTCGGCTTTGAGCTTCAGGTTTAAGTAGTCAGAGCCTCAAGGTGATGTGACGAAGAGCTTTAAGAATTGGGAGCTGGCTAAACTCTACTGAGGAAAAAATTCAAGACAAGCCAAACGGGAAATACCTTTGGTGGAGCTGAGGGGATTTGAACCCCTGACCCCCTCGGTGCAAGCGAGGTGCTCTCCCACTGAGCTACAGCCCCTCAATCTGACTCCATTAAAAGGATAATGGAGGACTTGCGCAAAGCCAGAAAATCTTTCTTTCCCAGTTCCTGCGCGCCTTCGAGGGAGGATATTGTGGCCTCCGTGACGGGAAGAAAGTCCCCTGGTGCGTTGAGAAGGTCAAGGAGGCGGGAGCCTGGTATAATATGGACAAACCCCTCAACCTTGAAGAGGTGAGAGAAAATAGTGACCTTCACCGGCATCTTCTCTATACGCCGGGCAAAGTCTGTTTTTATCACGCCCTTTCTGTACTCTGCCACTTCCTTTCCCTCTTTCTGGTGAATTACGCCTTAGTTTAAAGTAAAACTGATGCGATAGCAACGGAGTTCCCGGAGGAGCACCTATTTATCTTGAGGAAGCGGCAAAAGGACAATTACTGTTGTTCCCTTGCCCGGATCACTCTGCAATTCGATTTTGCCCTTGTGTTCCTCTACAAGAACCCTAGAAACATAAAGCCCGAGCCCGGTCCCGGGAATTCGGGACTTCAGGGCCTCTGGTGCCCGGGTGAAGGGCTGGAAAAGGTAGGGGAGAATTTCCGGTTCTATTCCCGAGCCCTGGTCCCTGACAGTTATTTCTGCCATGCCCTCCTTTTCTTTTAAAGAGACTTCTATCTCCCCCTTCGGAAAAGAGAACTTAATGGCATTGCTCAAGAGATTGTGCAGGACCCTGATGATGGCCTCAGGGTCAACCTCTGCGGCAGGAAGTGCGTCAAGATGCTTTATGAAGCGAATTTCCTTGCGCTCCGTTAAAACCTTAAGGTCCTCCAGAGCTTGCTCTAATAGGAGCTGGAGCCTTACTTTTTGCGGACTGAGCTTCAAGCCGGTGATTTCCCTCCTCTGGGCATCAACCAGGTTGTCAATGAGGATTTTCAGGCGGAAGAGGTTGCGGTTCCAAAGCTCTTCGTATTCCAGGAAGCGCTCCGGCCTCTTTCCTGGAGGAAGGGTGGAGATCATCTCCTGGGCCGTGGCCATGAGGAAAAGGGGAGTTTTCAGTTCGTGGGAGACGGCGAACAGGAAGTCGGAACGGGCTTGCTCTGCCTTTTTTCCAGGCGCTTCATTTCAGTGATATCGCTTAAAATGGCCATTGCTCCTGCGAATTTCCCATCAGGCGAGAATTGGGGGACGGCGGATACTAAGAGATCCCTTTCCTCGCAGTCTGCCCGGCGGATTGTGATCTCATATTTACTTCTCACTCCCTGGGCTCTGAGCTGGGTTTGCTTTTTTATTGTTTCCAAGTCCACTGGAGGGAGAAAATCACGGAGGTTTTTCCCGATGAGGCCACCTGGAGAGACTCCAAAAACCCCCTCGCAGGCCGGGTTGGCGAAGATGAAATTGTCCTCCGCGTCCACGATGTCCACTCCCTCGGAGAGGTTCTCCACCAGGGTGCGATATTTCTCCTCGCTCTCCCTGAGCGCTTCGCTTGCCTGCCTTTTTTCCGTGATGTCCTCTCCCGAACTCAATGTTCCCATGGGCTTACCGTAATGGTCCCTCAGAACCGCGTTTTGCCAGGCAATCAGCCGCTCTTTGCCATTACGGGTCACCATATGGTTTTCAAAGTACTCAGCCTGCGCCATCTCTCCAGACATGATTTTTGCAAATGTAGCCCGGACCTCACCCCTCACTCTGGCCGGGATAAAGGCTTCAAACCAGTCCCTGCCGACGATCTCCTCCTCCGGGTACCCAAGAACCTCACAACCTCTCTTGTTGATGAGAGAAACCTTACCATCACTGTCAAGGACCACAATAATTACACCGGCAATGTTGAGATACTGCTGGGCCTTGTCGCGTTCCAAGCGCAAAGCCTCTTCCCCCCGCTTACGTTCGGTGATGTCACGCACGAAAGCGATTAACCGCCTTTGGCCTTGAATTTCGTAAAATCTGGTGGCAATCTCGGAGGGGAAAATACTTCCATCTTTGCGCTTGCTCCTCCTCTCGAGGAAGACACCCCCTGAATCCTCACAAATTACCTCAGGAAGGGTTCGCGCGAATTCCTCGGGCACCAGATGGCGAATGTTCTTGCCGATAATCTCAGAAGGGGTGTATCCGTAGAGGCGCGCCCCAGCCGGGTTGCATTCTAAAACGTTCCCTTTTTCGTCCTCGATGAAGATCCCATCCGGGACAAGATTAAAGAGGGTGCGGAATTTCTCCTCGCTTTCTTGAAGCTCTCTTTGAGCCTTGAAAGAAGAGGTGATGTCGCGCCTCATTTCCACCACATTTTGCACCTTGCCCTGCTCGTCTTTGATGGGAATGCCCCTCAGGAACCACACCCTGCTGTCGGGAGTGGTGACGGTATCTTCTTCCATCTTTCCGCTCTGGAACGCTCGCTGCACCGGACAAACGAGGCAGGGGTCGCTCCTTCCGTGCCAGAGCTCGTAACAGTGCCTGCCGATGAGTTCAGGGACCTCCTTATTGATGCCGGCCGCTGCTCCCCGGTTGGCCCACACAATTTTCAAATCCGGAGTTTGCAAGGTGAGGTTGTCCGGGATGGCATCGAGCAAGGCCCGGAATTCCAGAAGGAGCCTGCGGTATTCCTGCTCCCTTTTCCTTAATTGTTCCTGCATTTCCCTTCGGGCAGTGATGTCGATCATAAATCCTTCCAAAAGTAATTTGCCTTCCCTGGTATAAACTCCTCTTCCTTTTTCCCAGACCCACTTGATCTGGCCGTTGCGCGTGATAATGGGATATTCTTCCTCAAAAGGTTTCCCCTCATTTAAAACCCTCTGCCATTCCTCCCACAGTCTCTGGCGGTAATCAGGGTGGGTCAAATCGTTATAAGGTACGGCGCGATTTTCTAAGAGCTCCTCCGGTTCGTATCCTGTGAGCTCCTTAGAGCCCTTGGAGACGAAGCGCAAGGTCCACTGGGGGTCGTTTTCGCAGCGGTAGACCATGCCCGGGAGAGCAGAAAGTAGGCTCTGGAAGATCTCCTCCAGCTCCCAGAAAGATGTTTCCTCGGGAATATCTTTGGACATTTCCTCTAAAAGGATGAGAAAGGCCCTTCTTTCCTGCCATTCCGTCTCCATGGTTCGTGCTTTGAACTTTAGTGGACCAGAATCACTCTCCAGTTCAAACTGGAACTCTCCAGGGAAAACCGTAAAAGGGGGTTTCTCGTTTTTCCTGATTTTTCTCTTGAGCCCGCTTTCCAGATTGGAGGAAAAAGATATCACCGTGCCTGTTTGGGCATCAACAATTAGGACTTCGGTTTCCTTTCCCGGCACTTTCATGCTTTAGGCATTCCTCAGCAAAGTAGTTTTTCTTTATTTTATCAGACTATCCGCCTTGAGAGCAGGTTAACGATAAAAGTGATTTTCTGCTCGCTCGAGGAGGCCTGAGCCCCTCCTCCGCATGCTTTAAGCAGGGAGCGCATGATATAGCGTCCGATTACCGATCCACCTAAGGTTGGACCTTTTCCAGAACTTATTGAAGGAAGCAGCCTTGCTCTTGAACTTTTATGTCGCAACCTGTGCCCTGAACCGTGATTATAACCTTGCTTTTGCTTTTCTCAGGCGGCCGGAGGGACCTGCTCTCCCTGAGGTAAGTTTTACCCATCTGCAGTCGAGGGAAATGCACAGCCCTCCAGATCCAGGTGCAGACGATATCGGAAAGACTCGAAGGCGGAGCTAAAAAAAGAAGAGAAATAAAAAAACTTCCGGGAATAAAAAATGGTGGGCCTTTCTGGATTCGAACCAGAGACCTCACACTTATCAGGCGTGCGCTCTAACCAGCTGAGCTAAAGGCCCACTCATTAAGATTTATATAGCAAATGGGCCAGGTTCAGTCAAGGGAAGGGGCGGTTTATGAATCCCGAGGTTTTGGGAAAGGGCGGTCGGCGCTTTTGGAAAAAATGGCTAAATTTCTTGCTTAACTGCGCTGGTGCCCTTCCTTTAATTCCTGCGCAAAAGAAGCTCTCTTATGTTTTTTTCCAGGGGAGGACCGATCACCCCGGCTTCCGTGATTATCCCCATAAGCAATGAGGAAGGAGTGATGTCAAAGGCCGGATTAAAGACCTCGATCCCTCTGGGCGCGACTCTGAAGCTCCCGCAAAAAAGAACTTCCTCCGGGCTCCTCTCCTCGATGACCATCTCCTCTCCGGATTTCAGGTGAGGGTCAAAGCTGGAAAGAGGGGCAACGGGGTAGAAGGGTATCTGAAAGTGATGAGCCAGAACGGCCAGGCCCAGGGTCCCGATCTTGTTGGCGGTGTCCCCGTTCAGAGCTATCCGGTCAGCGCCGGTAAAAACCAGGTCTATTTTCTTGCTCTCCATTGTCCAGGCAGCCGCGCCATCGGTGATTAATTGAAACGGAATCCCCAGGTTTTTGAGCTCCCAGGCAGTTAACCTCGCACCCTGTAAATAGGGCCTGGTCTCGCAGACGTAAATTTCAATCCTCTTTCTCTGTCTCCAGGCAAAAATTATGGCGCCCAGGGCAGTCCCATATCCTCCTGTAGCCAGCGGTCCGGTATTGCAGATGGTCAGGATTTTAGCGCCATCGGGGACGATTTCCGCTCCCACCTGAGAAATCTTCCTTGTCCATTCGACGTTCTCCTGTTCCTGCCTCTGAGCTTCAGAAAGGAGGGCTTCGGGCCAGTCTTCCGATTGGGAAAGGCAATTCAAGGCGCGGTCGATCGCCCAGGAAAGGTTAACCGCTGTGGGCCTGGCGCCTAAAAGGAGCGAGGCGGATTTCTTTAAATTCTTTTCGTTGAGCCTGCCCTCTTTTTTCAGGCTTCGGGCTTCCAGGGACAGGCCGTAGGCGGCAGCTGTCCCTATGACCGGAGCTCCCCGGATCACCATCTGGCGGATTGCCACGAACACGTCCCGGGCACAGGTGCATTTTACCCACCTCTTCTTTTGGGGCAAAAGTCTCTGATCTAAGAGGAAAAGGGCGCCGTTTCTGAAACGGAAGGGCTGGATGGGGAGCTCAACCACCGACAATCAGCTCCGCTTCCGGCCTTTTTTCGCAGCTGCACTCCCAATCCGCTGGCAGGCTTTCCACGGTGGAAAGGAGAAGCCTGAGGAAATTGGAGGAATTGACATTCATCATTTTCACCACTTCCTCGTGAGTAAGAAGGGTAGGGGAGATTCCCGCTGCGTAATTTGTGACCAGAGCCACCGAGGCATAGCAGATTCCCGCTTCCCTTGCCAGAACAACCTCGGGAACCCCGGTCATTCCTACAACATGGCCTCCCAGCTCCCGGAACATATTTATCTCGGCTGCGGACTCAAATCTTGGGCCCTCGGTGCAGACGTATGTCCCTGATTGGTGAATACTCAGTTTGAGCTTTTGACCGGTTTCAAAAAGCATTTTGCGCAGAAAATCACAGTACGGGTAGCTCATATCGGTATGCACCACGGGCATCTTTCCTCCCTCGAAGAAGGTGCTGGGACGGCCCTTCGTGAAATCAAGAAACTGATCCAGGATCACCAGGTGCCCGGGTTCCATATCCATGTTTAATGAACCCACAGCGGCAGAAGCCAGAATGGCCTTAACGCCCAATTTCTTCAAACAGGCGATGTTGGCCCTGTAATTTACGAGATGGGGTGGAACGGCGTGGCCCTTACCGTGCCGGGTGATAAAAACGATCTCTTTGTCTCCGTATTGGCCCTGGAGAGTTTTTACCTCTCCATAGGGAGTGCTGACTGTGATCTCTCGCTGGTCCTTCAGGAAATCAGCGCCGTAAAAACCGGTCCCCCCGATAAAAGCCGCTTTCATCGTTGTGCGAGCTCCTTTGTCGCTTTTAGCGCCTCTCTCTTTACCATTTCCCAATCCAGGGTTTCAAAGCGGCGATTTTTGTAAAGCCATCTGCCGTTGACCATCACGGAGTGCACGTCCGAGGGCAAAGCGGAATAAACCAGATGGGAGTAATAATCGAAACAGGGCTGAAGATGGGGGGTATCGAAATCGAAGGCCACAAGGTCCGCCTTTTTACCCACTTCCAGGGTTCCGATTTCCTGTTCTAAAGAAAGCGCTTTTGCCCCTCCCAGGGTAGCCATCTGGAGCACCTGGAAAGCGGGAAGCACCTCCGGGTCCAGTTTCGTTCCTTTCGCCAGAAGAGAAGCGGTTTTCACTTCTTGGAGGAGTTCCAGGCGATTATTGGAGGAAGCGCCGTCCGTCCCCAGCGCTACGTTCACTCCGGAGCTCAAAAGCCTGGGCACCGGCGCTACTCCTGAAGCAAGTTTCAAGTTGGAGATGGGGCAGTGCGCCACTCCCTTGACCTTTCTCAAGATGAGGAAATCCTGGTCCCTTAAGACCACACAGTGCGCCGCCAGAACCTGGCAGTCAAAGATCCCAAGGCCATCCAGAAGCTCAGGAGGAGTGACCCCGTATTCCATGAGGCAGTCCTCTACCTCCTTATTCGTCTCGCTGATGTGAATGTGAATGGGAAGGTTCTCTTCAAGGGCCACTTCCCTTACCCTTTTCAGGAAATCTGGAGGGCAGGTGTAGGGAGCGTGGGGAGCGAGCATGGTCGTGATTTTTCCAGAAGCGGCGCCCTTAAACTTCACCGCGAAGTCCGCGCCTTCTTTCAACACTTCATTGGGGAAAGGCTTTCCTATAGCGATCATTCCCTGGGAAAGGGAGGCCCTCAGTCCTGACTCCTCCACAGCCCGCGCTGTTTGATCCATGTGAAAGTACATATCGGCGAAAGTCGTAACTCCGGAAGAGATCAGCTCGGCTGCCCCTAAGAGGCTGAACAGGTAAATGTCAGAGGGTTTGAGCTTGGCCTCCATAGGCCAGATTTTTTCCCTGAGCCATCTGTCCAGGGCCATGTCGTCGGCAAACCCTCTGAGAAAAACCATCGCCAGGTGGGTGTGAGCATTTACGAATCCTGGCAGGACAACCTTTCCCTCGCCCTCAAATATTTCTACCTCCTTTGGCCAGGGGCGCGAGGGGCCAAGGTAGGCTATTTGATCCCCCTCAATTAGGAGGTCTCCCTTTTCCACCAGGTCCTCTGCCCTGGTCATGGGGAGGATGGAGATTCCCTTTAAGACGATCCTATTCATTTCCCTTGCGCGGAAGCCAGAATGGCCTGTCATCTTTAATTATCGGGCTGGTTGAGGAGATTAGAGCGCGAATGTCCTTGGGAAGGTGAAAGAGGGAGGCGTGCGTTTCCCCATCGTAGAACTTCAGCTCCCCTTGCACTCGGGATGATATGCGTTTGTCTATTTCTTCCGGAGAAATCTCTTTGGGATCGTGCTGGTTGGAGACGAGGACGAATCCCCAGGTGGTGTCGAAGGCCTGAACATAAGCGAAGTAAGAGAAGGCTCTGGGGAAAACCGACCTCAGGGTCCAGTAGATTGCCCTGTGCATCTCATAGGTAAGGTTTCTCAAAAGCGATGCCTGAAGGGCAAAAATCCCCGAAAGCGCAAGCTTCTGGCGAACGAGCTCGAAAAACTGCTTTGTAAATAGGAGGCAGGAAGGGCCTTCCTGGAAGGGGTCAGTGAGGTCCGAGATGATCACGTCAAAGGGCTCGCCGCCGTACTCGGAAAGAAGGACTCTGGCGTCTCCAAAATGAATTTCCGTTCTGGGGTCCTCAAAAGCCCCTGAGCTCCACTCGGGCAGGTACTCTCTGCAGGCGTTTACCACCTCAGGGTCCAGGTCAAACATCACCGCTTTCTCTACCGACCTGTGCCTCAAGACTTCTCTGAGCGTAGCTCCTTCTCCTCCTCCCATCACCAGGACCCTTCGCGGCATGGGGTGCAGCACCATGGCTGGCTGAACAAGGGCTTCGTGGTATATGTATTCGTCCTTTTGGGAGGATTGCACGTCCCCGTCCAGGATAAGCATTCTCCCGAAAAAAGGAGATTCAACTATCTCAATGAGCTGGTAGGGGGTCTCCTTCTGAAAGAGCATCCTTCTGTACCCATGGAGGTGAATCTCTGTGGGCGCGAAGTAGTCATGAAACCACTGCCACTTTGGAATTGAGCTTGGCATCTTTTTCCTCCACAGGAATTATTTCATGAGAGAAGAGGTTTTCTCTAACCCGGATGCCTCTTCTGATCTCCGTTATCTTGATGTTTGTGGTTTGAAATTCTCTGGCAGCATACAGGCATGCTTTCCAGGGCATGGCCTTATCCCCGCAGGTGTATATGTCCAAAGCGGCATATCCGTACTCGGGCCAGGTGTGAATTGAAAGGTGGGATTCGGAGATCACGACCACGCCTGACACCCCCTGGGGAGCAAAGCGATAAAAAGCACGTTCCTTGACCTCAGCCTTGGCTGCAATTGCCGCTTCTGTTAATATACGCTTCACAGCCTCGAGGTTGTTAAGAATTTCCGGATTGCAGCCGGAACATTCAATTATTATGTGAGTACCGAGAGTCTGCATGTTTTTCTCGCTCCTTTCTCCTCAGTTAAAAATCTCAGCAAAATTACTACTTTTTCTGCCGAAAATCAATATATTTTGCCATATTCTGGAAAATTTTTCAAAAAGTTCTTGATTTCCTCTGAATTGCTTGAGAATATGCGAGAATATAACGAAATATGAGCTTAATGAAGGAATTAATCGAACAAAGTTCTGAGAGCCAGGGGTAGCCTTGAGAGGAGATCGGAGGCAATAATTCCCCTTTCTCCCAGCTCATCTCCGGCCAGGTCGCCCGCCAGGCCGTGGACGTATGCTCCCAGGCAAGACGCCTCAAGCAGCGCCAGTCCCTGAGCCAGGAGCCCACCAATGGACCCTGCCAGGACGTCGCCGGTACCGCCGGAGGCCATGCCCGGATTTCCCGTAGGATTTATGTAGTAACTGCCCGTGGGCTCTCCGATCACCGTGCGGAACCCCTTGAGCACGACCACACTGTCGAAGTCCCTGCTTGCCTGCAAACAATGATGGACTCTGTCTTCCTGGATCTTTGAGGTACGAACCTTCAGGAGCCTGGAAAGCTCTCCTGGATGGGGAGTGAGGACCAGGGGAGCAGGGGAAAAAAGCAGCACTTCCGGTTGGAAGGCGCAGGCATTTAAGCCATCAGCATCGAGCACGGTGGGCATTTCGTTCCTTTTCAGGAATTGGCAGACGAAATCCCTGGTGTTAGGGTTCTGTGAGAGCCCTGGTCCTAAGACCACCGCTTTCGAGCTCGAGGCTGCCTCGAGGGCAATATCCAGGGAATCAGAAGATATAGTGAACTCGTCAGTTTCTGGAAGGGGCAGCTGGATTACCTCGTCAGGCTTGCGAACGTTTTTCAGACAAAGGCTTCGGGGTAAAGCCAGTTCCACAAGGCCTGCTCCTACCCTCAAGGCAGCGAGGGAAGCAAGGTTAGCCGCCCCTCTGTACCTGAGCGAACCCGCAATTAGAAGCACCTTTCCGTAGGTTCCCTTGTGGGTGTCTCTTTTCCTTTGAGGCAGCCAGCCCTTGAAAGTCGCCGCCTCCAGAAGGTGGCCTTTAAGGTCTTCCCTCTCCAGGAACTTTAGAGGATAGCCGATGTCTGCCACCTCCAGCTCGCCCACGAATTCAGCCGCAGACGGTGTCAGGAGCCCAACTTTCGGAAACCCCATGGTGACGGTTCTCTCCGCCTTGACTGCTTCCCCCAATGGCTTCCCTGAGTCAGCATCCAGGCCAGATGGGATGTCAACGGCGAGAACCGGTACCCCGGAACCGTTTATGGCCTCCAGAATCCGCAGATAAAATTCTTCCACTGTCCCCCTCAGCCCTGTTCCGAAAATAGCATCAATTAAAAGATCAAAGGAGGAGATGTTAGGGAAATTCAAAGCGGGGCTATCCTCGCTGAACTCCACGATTTCTACGGGAAAATTTCTCAAACTTTGGAAGTTGATCAGGGCATCGCCTTTGAACTTCTCGGGGTCCGAGAAGAGAAAAACCGTAACATCCCTGATTTTTGATAGGTAGCGGGCAGCTACAAAGCCATCACCTGCGTTGTTCCCCTTCCCGGCGAGGACCGCTATTTTTCTCGCTTCAGAGAAACATCTGAGTGCTGCTTCCGAAACGGCTCGCCCAGCGTTCTCCATCAGGATTAAAGAGGGGATACCGTATTTTTCGCTTGCCTCTCGATCCAGGGAAGCGATCTCCTGACGCGTAACTGCCTTCATGGCTTCTCTCCTTTCATTATTACCACTGCCACTGCGTAGTCTCTGGTATGACTCAGGGAAATGAAGAAATCCTCCCTCTTTACCCCCTTTAAAGAGAGAACTGGTGAATCTCCGTTCTTATCAACGGAAATTTCCCGAAAAGAAAACCCAACCAGCCCCGAAGCTTTCACAAAGGCTTCTTTGGCCGCAAAGCGGGCGGCAAGGTGAGGGTAGGGGTCTTTGTGCGAGAAGCAGTAAGCGATCTCGTTCTGCGCGAAAACCCTCTTCAGGAACCTGTCCCCAAACCTTTCGCAAAGGCCCTTAATTCTTTTCACCTCTACGATGTCAATGCCCAGCCCTGATGTCATTTCATTTTAATTTTCATTTACGCCAAACTCCTTTATTATTTTAATTTAGTTAGACTGATAATGACAGGAGGGCTAAGATGAACCGCACAGAGCAACGAGTTTTGCAGGCTCTCTTGGAAGGGCCAAAGTCTTACTGGCATCTGCTCAGGGATTCCGACTTGACGGGCCAATCTTTCTCCGAGCTTTTGGGGGCTCTTCTGGGACGAGGGCTTTTGGAAATTAGGGGCGAGTTTTTCTACCTTACGGATCAGGGCAAAGAAGCCTGCGCCCGGCTCAGTTCGCTTGAAGACCTCTCCTGTCCCCTTTGTCATGGCAAAACGGTCGTGGCTTCTGGAGCTTTTCAGGGGCTTCTGGAAAAGTTCGGAAAGGTCAGCCAGGGAAGACCCCGTGCCGTTTCCGAATACGACCAGGGATACATCCTCCCTTCGGATACGGTAAGCAGGGTACTTTTCCTTTACAGCAGGGGGGATCTTGAGGACCGAGAAATCCTCTTTCTGGGCGATGACGACCTCACCTCGCTGGCATGTGCTTTGACCGGGCTTCCCAAAAGAATTCAGGTCCTGGAAATAGATAGAAGGCTGAACGAGTTTCTCAGGGAAAAGGCGCGCGAGTTTGGCTGGAAGAACTATCAGGTGCTGGATTACGACGCTCGTCAGCCCGTTCCTCCCGACCTTATCCTGGGGTTCGACGTTTTCTTTACTGACCCTGTGGAGACTCTCCCCGGGATCACGCTTTTCCTTTCCCGCTGCGCTTCTTGCCTGAAAGGCCAGGGCTCTTCTGGCTATTTCGGCCTTACAAGGATCGAATGCTCACTGGAGAAGTGGCAGAAAATTCAGCAGGGGCTTCTAACCATGAACTTTGCCCTCACCGACATTGTGAAGGACTTTCACGAGTACCACCTCGACCCCAGGGAGATCGCCGAGGGAGGCTATCGTATTGCCACCCAGGCCCCGGTTAAGGTGGGCAAGCCCGATATTAACTTTTTCCGTTCCAGCCTGGTCAGGGTGGAGGCTGTAGGGACACCGAGGCCCCTGATCACCGATGAGGTGAACTGGAAGCGGGAGCTTTACTACGATGAGGAAATGTGGGTGACCCTCCCTTAACCATAATGGGTTTAAAAAAATAAGGCGAGTTCTTGCACGGCCCGCCTTATAGTTTTGTTTGAGGCTAAATTTCAGAAGTATTTAGATTTGATAATCATACGCGGATCAAGGGCGTCGCGCAGGCCGTCCCCTAAGAGGTTAAATCCCAAAACTGTGAGCATGATTGCCAATCCCGGGAAAAGGACCGGCCAGTATGCCCCAATCGTCAGGAACTTGTAGGAATCAGAAAGCATCGCTCCCCATTCGGGTTGAGGCGGTTGCGCTCCCAGTCCCAGGAAGCCCAAGGCTGCTGCCTCCAGGATGGCGGTAGCGAGGTTCAAGGTAGCTTGCACTACAAGGGGAGAGAGGCCGTTAGGAAGGATGTGGCGGAAAAGCACCCTCATGGGTTTAGCCCCTATCGCTCGAGCGGCGGAAACATACTCCCTCTCCTGAAGAGCAAGGACAACGGCTCTGGCGATGCGGGCGTAACCGGGGATGGAAACGATACCAATAGCGAACATAGTGTTGTTCAATCCCGGGCCCCTCATAGCAACAATTGCGATCGCCAGAAGCGTCGCTGGAAAGGCAAGCATAATGTCCATGAGGCGCATAATAATGGAGTCCAGGGCGCCACGAAAGAAGCCGGCGATCATCCCTAAAGTTGTGCCCACCATCAATCCCAAGGCCACCGCTGCCAGTCCCACGCGCAGCGAGATGGGAGCGCCATGCACCACGCGCACCAGTACGTCCCTGCCCAGCTGATCAGTACCAAAGAGGTGCTCCAGGGAAGGCGGTTTGAGTTTCATCGCCAGGTTGGAGTCGATTTTGGGATCGTAAGGGAAAGCCAGTGGGGCCACTATCGCCATGATCACAAAAAAAGCCACGATGAACAGGCCGATGCGCGCGGAGCGGGTGTCCCACAAGCGCCTCGCTGCCTGGCGGAAAAAAGAGTATCGGGCTTCTGGTATCTCAAGGCTCTTTGCTATTTTCTCCATGGAGTCCTCCTACTGGTACCTGATCCGGGGGTCAAAAAAGGCGTAGGAAATGTCCACCAGCAAATTCACGAGCACGTAGATCAGGGTAATTAAAAGCGCCGCCCCCTGAACTATGGGGTAATCCCGGGACTGAATGGCCATGTAAATCCATCTGCCAATCCCTGGCCAGGAAAATATTGTTTCTGTGAGGATTGCCCCTGAGAGGAGAGTGCCTGCTTGAAGCCCTATGGTAGTGATCACTGGAAGGAATGCGTTTTTCATGGCGTGCTTGAGCAGGACCCTGTTTTCCCTGAGCCCTTTGGCTCTGGCAGTACGAATGTAATCCTGACCGAGCTCCTCTAAGAGGCAACTTCTGGTCATTCTGGCGATGATCGCCATGGGTATTGTGGAAAGAGCAAGGGAAGGCAGGATGAGGTGAGCCAGGCTATTTTTGAAAGCCACCCAGTTCCTGGCGATGATGCTGTCCAGAAGGAGAAGATTGGTCTTGGCAGAAAAGATAATTGTGGAGTCCAGACGCCCGGAGAAGGGAAGCCACTTCAGGAAAATTGAGAAAAGGAAGGCAAGCATCAACCCTAACCAGAAAATGGGCATAGAAACTCCAATCAGGGCTGCAATCATAGCGATGTTATCAAAGATAGAGTTGCGTTTGGCAGCTGAGATTATGCCCGCGGGAATGCCCACTATCAGGGCGATAAACATGGCAAAAAGAGAAAGTTCAACCGTAGCTGGAAATTTGGCAACTATCTCATGAGCCACAGGGGTGTTGGATCTGATTGAGCGCCCCAGGTCTCCGTGAAAGATCTTGCCAATATAGAGAAAGTACTGCTCCCAGAGCGGCCGGTCCAACCCGAGCTCATGGCGTGCTCTTTCCACGTTCTCGACCGAGGCCCTTTCTCCCAGTATGGCCAAAACAGGATCTCCTGGGATCATGTGAATGAAGAGGAAAACGATGATGGAGACCCCGATGAGCACAGGAATCAGAGAAAGTATTCTGCGAATAATATAGCTTAGCATTTCCCTTTTAAATTTAGGGCTCTGCGGGCTTCGAAGCCCGCAGAGCCCTCTTTCGCCTTAACTAAAACTCATGGCAGGAGAATAACCGTGTTGTAGATCTCGGTGGCAGTGGGGTTCAAAACGTAACCGGAAACCTTCTTGGAGAACAGAAGCGGGACCTGGTTGTGGCCAATGAAAAGCCTGGGGCAGTCCTCGTGGATGATCACAGCAGCCTGCTTGTAGAGCTCCGCTCTCTGCCCCTGATCTACAACCTTCTGGGCATCAGTCAAAAGCTTGATTAACTCAGGGCTGTTGTAATTTCCCTCTCCCGGTCGAGGCACGCCGTAGTGGAAGAAGAGGAAATTGTCGGGGTCTCCGTTGTCTCCGGTCCAGCCTAACATCCAGAGGCTGAATTTGCCGTCACGACGGTCTGCCAGGTAGGTAGTCCAGTCCTCGGTCTTGAGGTTGCAGCGGACACCGACCTTGGCCAGGTCAGCGGCTATGGCCTCAGCGATTCCCTTGGGATCAGGGTAGTACGGTCTGGGGTTGGGCATGTACCAGAAATCGGTCTCAAAGCCATCAGGATATCCAGCCTCGGCAAGGAGGGCTTTAGCCCCCTCGGGATCGTAAGGATAATCCTCTAACTGGTCGTTGTAGCCCCACATGGAGGGAGGCAGGAATTGATTGGCAACAAGCCCGGTCTCACCGTAGAAGGCCGCAACTATGGCTTTCTTGTCGAGGGCCATAGCGATAGCTTTGCGCACGTTTACATTGTTGAAGGGCTCAGCGGTAACATTGAAAATCACTGTGCCCACATTCATCGCTGGCCTGAGGAGAACCTGGAGATTGGGCTCGTTCTTTGCAGCCGTCACATCGTCAGGGTTGGCTCCCTCCATTCCATGGATCTCGCCGGACTTCAAGGCCAGATAGCGGGCCGAGTTATCAGGGACAGTCTTTAAGATAACTTTCTCCAGCTTGGCTGTCTCGCCCCAATAGTCCGGGTTTCTTTCAAGGACTATCTTGTCGTCCTTGGTCCACTCCACGAACTTGAAAGGCCCGGTGCCGATAGGAGGGTACTGGGTAGAGGTGGCATAGTTTTCGGGAGTTTGATCCTTGATTGCTGACGGAGAAGCGATGGCAAAACAGAACATAGCGAGGTTAGAGAGAAGTGGAGCAAAGGGTTGCTTCAGCACGATCTTAAACGTGTAATCATCCACCTTCTCAAAGCTCTGGATCACGCATCCCTCATCGCCCTTGAATCCGCCGAACATCGACTCCCAGTATTCAAAGGTTCCCTTGTGATATGGGTTGTCCTTGTCCCACCAGCGCTCGAAGTTGAAAAGGACGGCATCAGCATTGAAGTCTGAGCCATCATGGAACTTCACGCCTTGCCTCAAGTGGAAAATCCAGGTGAGGTTGTCCTGGGAAACGTCCCAGCTTGTGGCCAACCCGGGCTTGATCAAAGTTGTCTCCCCCCGGAACATGACCAGGGTATCGTAAATCTGCACGGTGGCTCGAGCGGACTCACCATCCGTCACATCTGCAGGGTCGAGTTTCACGGAATCGGCACCCCTGCCAAAGATGAAGGTGCCAGCTACTGCTACAGGGATTAGGCGATAACCAATCGTGGCGGTTTCCGCTCTGGTAATGGAAGCGTCAGGACGGAAGGCTCCAGATGGATCGCCCTTCATAAGGCCCTTATCCAATGCAGCAGCAACAAAAGCATTGGCCCATTCAGCAATTTCCCCGGCGTCCTTGATGCCGAAAAGCGCGCCCTTGGCATCCACAAGGGTTTCGTCAATTCCGCTGGCTTTGACGATAATCTTGGCCGCTTCCTGCCTGGTAATAGGGTTGTTGGGTTTGAATGTTCCATCGGGATAGCCGCTTACAATTCCCTTCTCCACAGCAGCCACGACATATCCGAAGAACCAATCATCGGTAGAAACGTCGGAGAACTGAGAAGTCCCTCCAGTTGAAGGACTGATGTTCAAAACAGAGGTCAAAATTTTCAGGAACTCTGCCCTGGTGACAGGGTTGTCGGGTTTAAACGTCCCGTCTGGATAGCCAGAAACGTAATTTTTGTCGAGCAACGCGCTTATCGCCTGCTCCGCCCAGTGCCCGGAGATATCTGAGATAGTAGTAGCAACGGTCATAGGAATAGCGGCCAGGCTGAATAGCAAAGCCGTAATCAAAATGCTGACCAAAACTTTCCTCATTACCATACCTCCTTTTTCTTGCTCTTAAAATTTGCTTGCACTAACTTTAATTTCCCTTACAACCCCCCTTTCTAAACACTTTCGTCTTTTGCGATGTAGGAATAAGAAAGTTTAACCGGAGAACTACTTTTATGTAAATAAGTTTACCAGAATAACAGTGATGTTGTCTTTACCCCCATTTTCCAGAGCATGACTGATAAGTACCTGACAAGCCTCCTCCGGGGAAAAAGAGGTCATTATTTTTTCAATGGCCTCATCAGAAAGTTCTTCCGTGAGGCCGTCGGTGGCAAGCAGGAATAGATCTCCAAGTTTGGCCTGCAATTGAAATAGTTCCGTCCGAAAAGCAGATTCCAATCCCAGAACGCTTGTCACCACGTTACGGTAAGGGTGAAAACGCGCTTCTTTTTTAGAGATCAGGCCCGCTTCAATGAGCTCCTGGACGTATGAATGATCGCGGGTAATCTGGCTCAAGTGCCCCTCCCGCAGGATATAGGTCCGGGAGTCCCCGGCGTTTCCCACAATCGCAGAGGACCCATCAAACGCTAAAGCTGTCATGGTTGTTCCCATATCGCCGAGCTCCGGCATCTTTTTTTTGGCTTCCAGGACAGCGAGATGAGCAGCCTGGAAAGCCTCTTTCACCGTTTCACCGGTGAGGGGTTTTTTTAATGAAAGGTCCTGAGCAGCTCTTTCCACGGCGATTCTGGATGCCACTTCACCTCCCTCATGCCCGCCCAGGCCATCCGCCACTAAGAAAAAAGGAAAATTAGTTAGATCGCCCTCGATTGCGCTGAGAAAATAAGCATCCTCGTTATTAGAGCGAAAGTAACCAGTTTCTGTGAGCCCCCAAGCCATAAATCTCATTTCAAAATGGTAGCGCTGCGGGGGATCGAACCCCGGTTTGCGGATTGAGAGCCCGCCGAACTAACCACTGTTCTACAGCGCCTGAATTGACGTAAAAATATTACAAAATGGATGTAGCCAAGTCAATAATGTGCCAAAATTAGCAAAAAGGGGGTATATTGAGGGTTTGAACGATGTCGGGTAAGAGGATCATTGTAGTGGAGGACGAATTAAACCTCTCCAGGGCCTTAAATTACAATCTCAGGCAGGAGGGATGGGAGCCAGTTTGCGTGAGTTCCGGGGAGGAGGCGTTGTCTCTTTTTAAGGAAAATCATTTTGACCTTTGCCTTCTTGATATTATGCTCCCCGGCCTTTCAGGTTTGGAGGTTTGTAGAAGGATCAGGTCCCTCTCGGATGTTCCTATTATCCTGCTTACGGCGAGAAGCCTGGAGGAGGACAAAATCCTTGGCCTGGACAGCGGTGCCGATGACTACATAACCAAACCATTTTCCCTGGGAGAGCTCAAGGCCAGGATCAGGGCTCAATTGAGGCGCAAGAGCGGTTTTCCCGAGGGAATCGTCAGGGGAAACCTCGTTATCGACCTAAAACGCCGTACCGTCTTTAAAAACGGAAATCCCTTGAACCTGTCCCGGAAAGAATTTCAACTGATGTACGAACTTGCCTCTCACCCGGGAGAGGTCATGAGCAGTGATCGGCTCTTTATAAGGGTTTGGGGGGACGCCCTCGTGAGCGAGAAGACCTTGCAGGTTCACGTCCGCTGGTTGAGGGAAAAGATCGAGGACGACCCTTCCCACCCTAAATACATCAGGACTGTGAGAGGAGTGGGTTATAAATTTCAGGATGAAAGTTAATTACGGGTTAAGGATTGCGCTCAGGAATTGCGCCATTGGTTTATTGGCCTTCGTGGCTGTGGGAATTTTCCTCTCAGTCTATGGGGGCAACATTTACCTTGAGGGCCGCAACGCTCTATTTGTAAAGGAGGCGCAGACTGCAGCGCAGCTTCTTTCGAATATTCCCCTCGACGACCTGGAAAAGAACGCCACTTTTTACGCCCGGCAGATTTCCGCCAAGGCAAGCGTGCGCGTGACTATAATTGACAACCAGGGTAACGTTTTAGGGGACTCGGCCCTTGAAGGGCCGCTTTGGGAGAATCACCTCAACCGCCCGGAGGTGCAGAAGGCCTTAAAAGGAGAAGTGGGGCTGGAGCGCAGGTACAGCACCGCGGAGAACTTAAGGAACCTTTATGTTGCAGTTTCCATCGGGGAAAACCCCCCCGTGAGAACCGTCCTGCGTCTCAGCGTTCCCACCGCTATCTGGGATGCAGATTTAAGCACAATCTACTGCTATAGCTGGATCGGTATTGGTCTGGGTTTCGCTATTTTTCTGATCCTTAACCTACTTTTTTCCAATTTACTGCGGAGGCCGCTGCGCCAGATGGTTGCTGCCATTCAGGATTTCCGAAAGGGGAAGCTGCGAAGCATCCACCTTCATCGCTCAGACGAGCTGGGGCAGCTCGGGGAAGAGGTCAACAACCTAATGGAGCATGCCGATTCCCTTTCCCGAGAAAAAACCTCCTTCGGGGAAAAGTGGCAGGCTTACTTAGATAAGGACCTCGATGGAGTGCTTCTGCTCAACGAAAAACTCGAAGTTATCTGGGCCTCTCCTCAAGCGAGGAAAATTCTCGGGCTCATGGCCAGGCAGCTTCTCAAAAAGACCCTCCTTGAAAGCACCCTGGACCACAACCTTGCCGAAGCGTGCCGGAGGGCCATAGAAAGCTCAAAAAGCGAGTTAACTCCCTACCAGAACCGGATGATTTTCCTTTCAGGGGCCGCTTTGCGCTCTCCGGGGCCGGAATTTGCCATCCTCTGGCTCAGGGATTTGACGGAATTAGAAAGCTTAAAAGCCGTGCGCCGCGATTTTATTGCTAACGTGAGCCACGAGCTCAAGACCCCTGTTGCCTCCCTGAGGATTATGGTGGAAACCCTGCTCGCGGAGCCCCCTCCGCCTTTAGATGTTCAAAGGGACTTTCTCCAGAGAAGCTACAGGGAAATTGACTACCTGCAATCACTGATTGAGGCATTAAGTAAGCTTTCCTTGATTGAGTCCGGGAAAGCAAAGTTCAAATACGAGATTGCTGATTTAAGAACCCTGCTCAGGGAACTATGGGAATCCCTGACTGGTCGCGCGCAGGAACAGGAGATTCTCTTTGAGGTTTCCCTGCCGGAAGAGCCCCTTAGAGTCAGGGCTGATTTTCTCTATCTCAGGGAAGCCTTTCTGGCCATTTTAGATAATTCTTTCAAATTCACCCCAGCGGGGAGGACGGTCCAGGTTCAGGCAAGCAGGCAGGGAGATTGGGCGGTGATCAACTTCCGCGACCAGGGGGTGGGCATATCCAAAGAGGACCTGCCCAGGATTTTTGAGCGTTTCTACAAGGCCGACAAAGGCCGGGGGACTTCTGGTTTTGGAATTGGTCTTTCTCTGGCCAGGCACATTGTGGAGAGCTTTAACGGAACGATTACCGTGATCTCAGAGGAAGGGAAAGGGTCCCTGTTCATCGTCCGCCTGCCCGTAGGGTCTGAATTAGAGGGGCAAATTTAAGGAAAATTTAACCTTCATTTAACCTCCCTTTAAGCTAAGCGGGGTATTGTGGGGAAAAGGAGGTTAGAATGAAAAGGATCATTCTGGTTTTTTTAGCCTTGGTTTTTTTAGCTTCATCCTGCACCTCCGGTCTAGGTCCCGGGACGTCGCCCACGAGCCCTGCGGGAGGGAACATAGTAGTCAAGGGATCAGACACCATGGTCAACCTGGCGAGCGCCTGGGCCGAAGAGTACGAGATAAAGCATCCTGGAGTGAAGGTCTCAGTCTCCGGTGGTGGTTCGGGTTTTGGCATAACCGCCCTGATTGAGGGGACTACGGACATCTGCAACAATTCCCGCTCCTGGAAACCCGAAGAAGTGGAGAATGCCAGAGCCAAAGGCTTTGAACCAGTGTCGGTCGCGGTGGCCCTGGATGGAGTGGCGGTGGTGGTTAACCCCCAAAATCCTGTCAATAGCCTGACCATCGATCAGCTGGCGGCAATTTACACCGGAAAGATCGCCAACTGGAGGGAAGTAGGAGGGGTAGATTCCCCTATCGTGGTGCTCTCGCGGGACAATAACTCAGGGACGCACATTTTCTTCAAAGAACAAGTAGTGCAGGCCAAAGATAAGCAGGCTGAATATGGTCCGGACGTTATGTTCCTTCCCACGAGCCAGTCCATTTCTGACGAAGTGGCTCGGAATCCCTACGCCATCGCTTATTTCGGGTTAGGTTATGTGACCAGGGAGCATAAAGTCCTGGGGATAAAAAAGGACACCAGCTCCGAAGCGGTGAAGCCCGATATGTCCACAATCAAGGACGGCACCTATCCTGTGGCCCGCCCGCTCTACGTCACCACCAGGGGCGAAGCACAGGGATTGATTAAGGAATACATTGACTGGATTCTTGGTTCCGATGGGCAGAAGATTGTCTCCGAGCTGGACTTTGTCCCGCACGCAACGCAAAAATAGGGACAGTCCCTATTTTTTAAAATGAGAACCAGAAAATGCGGCAAAACTTTCTTAAGTGAAGGCCACTCCCCAAAAAGGAGGGTAGGGGAGAAAGTAATCGAGGCCCTGATTCGGTTCTCTGGCTGGATCACCCTGATAGTCCTGGGCCTGATCATGATTTTGCTTTTCCGAGAAGGCCTGCCAATTTTCGGCTACACTGATCCCGTAAGCTTCCTTTTCGGCACAACCTGGCTCCCTGTATCCAGCCCACCAGTATTTGGAATACTGCCGTTTGTTATCGGCAGCCTGATGATTACCCTGGTTGCCTTAGTAATCGCCGTCCCCATAGGGATAGGTACAGCGGCATTCATCTCAGAGATTGCTCCTACCGGCTTGAAAGAACTCTTGAAACCCATAATTGAGATTCTGGCGGGCTTTCCCTCCATCGTCCTGGGGTTCATCGGCTTTATCCTTCTCGCTCCCCTCGTTCAATCCGTTTTTCACTTGAGCACCGGACTTAATGGGCTGACGGCTGGCATCATGCTCTCTTTGATCTGTCTTCCCACCATCATCAGCATTTCCGAGGACGCCCTTTCCTCTGTCCCAAGCGAGTACAAGGAAGCCTCCTACGCTCTGGGAGCCACCAGGTGGCAGACAATTCGTAAAGTGCTCCTTCCCGCTGCCAGCCCCGGCGTGGTGGCTTCGATCATGTTGGGAATGGGGAGGGCCATCGGAGAAACTATGACCGTGCTCATGATCTCGGGAGGAAGGCTCTCCATCCCCACGAACATCACCGACCCCATGAGCGCTCTTACAGCCCGCATTGCGATTGAGATCAACAACGCCTCATTTCGGGGACTGCAATTTCAGGCTCTTTTTGCTATGGGAATTGTGCTTTTCCTGATCACTCTGGTCGTAAATATCGTCGCCGATCTGGTATTGGAGAAGCAGAGAAGGAGGCTGAGAGCGTGAGCCTTAAAAAACGCAATTTAAGGCAAATCGTGGCCTTCTTTTTCCTGACTCTGGCTTGTTTTCTGGTCGTGGCCCCTGTGATTTACATGCTCGTCTATATCGGGCTTCAGGGAGCAGGAGCTATAAACTGGGAATTCCTCTCCCAGTTGCCGCGCAAAAGGGGAATCGAAGGCGGCATTTTCTCCGCAATCCTGGGGACCTTTTACCTGATGTTAGGAGTGGTTGTCTTCGCCCTTCCTGTGGGTTTGCTGGCGGCAATTTACCTGCAGGAGTACGCTAAGCAGGGCAGGATCGTCCGCCTGATTAACCTGAGCATCATCAACCTGGCAGGGGTCCCTTCCATAGTCTACGGGCTTTTCGGCTTAAGCTTTTTCGTCCTGCTGATGAAAATGGGTTCCTCTCTTCTTGCAGCCAGCCTTACTCTTTCCTGCCTGGTCCTGCCCGTCGTGGTAACCGCTGCTCGCGAGGCTCTGGCGGCTGTTCCCAACTCTTTGAGGGAGGCGAGCTACGCTCTGGGGGCCACCAGGTGGCAAACTATCAGAAAAGTCGTTCTGCCCCAGGCTTACCCGGGAATCATCACCGGGTTAATACTGGCGGTGAGCCGTGCCGCCGGGGAAACCGCTCCCATTCTGGTCACGGGTACGGCCTTTACGGCGATAATTCCCGGTTCTCCTTTTGACCAGTTCAACGCGCTCCCCTACCACCTTTATGCTGTGGCCACCCAGGTTCCCGGAATCCCCAGCGAGATCAAGTGGGCCACCGCTTTAGTGCTTCTGGGCCTCGTTTTGCTCTTCAACCTTACGGCAATTATAATGAGAGCGCGCCTCAGAGCTTTCAAGAGAAAATGGAGCTGAAATGCTACCGGCAAAGATGCGGACGGAAAATGCCTCCCTTTATTACGGCGCAAACAAAGCGCTCAAGGAAATCACCCTGTCCATCCCCGAAAACCAGATCACCTCGATTATTGGCCCTTCCGGGTGCGGAAAATCCTCTCTCCTGCGCCTCTTTAACCGCATGAACGATCTGATATTCAACGCTCGAGTGGAAGGGCAAATCTATCTCGATGGTCAGCCCCTTTACGGGACGAGAATGGACGTGGTGGAGCTGAGGAGGAAGGTGGGCATGGTTTTCCAGAAGCCTAACCCCTTCCCCATGTCTGTTTTTGAGAACGTGGCCTACGGTCCCCGCGTTCACGGGACAAACGACCGAGCGCGCCTGGAGGAGATTGTGGAGAGGTGCTTGAGGCAAGCGGCCCTCTGGGATGAGGTCAAGGACAAACTGAAGTCCTCCGCCCTTTCTTTGTCCGGGGGACAACAACAGCGCCTGTGCATCGCCAGGGTCCTGGCGGTTGAGCCGGAGGTGATTCTGTTAGACGAGCCCTGCTCCGCCCTCGATCCCCTTTCCACCATGCGCATTGAGGACCTGATGCAGGAGCTCAAGAAAAATTATACTCTGATCATTGTGACTCATAACATGCAGCAGGCAGCCCGTGCTTCCGATTTCACTGCCTTTCTTTTGATGGGGGAGCTGATCGAGTTCGGGCCGACCAAGGAATTTTTCACCTCTCCTCGGGATTCGAGAACCGAGGGTTATATTACTGGAAGGTGGGGTTGAAATGAGCACCGTAAGAAGAACTCTGGAAACTGATATGAAAGAGCTCCAGGAAATGGTCCTGGCGATGGGCTCCAAGGTCAAAGAGAGCCTCAGGCTCTCCGTAAAGGCTTTGAAGGAGCGGGACAGGGAGCTAATGAACTGGGTGATTAAGAACGATGACGTCATTGATGAGCTCGCCCGCTCCATAGACCAGAAAGCGGTGGCCACAATCGCCACCCAGCAGCCTATGGCCGGAGACCTGCGCATCCTCGTTGGTATTATCAGGACCATTACTGACCTGGAAAGAATTGGCGACCTGAGCGAGAGCGTGGCCAAGCAAGGATTAAAAATAGTCGATCAGCCTCTGCTCAAGCCTTTAATCGACATTCCCCGAATGGTGGAAATCATTGACGCCATGCTCGAGGACGGTCTGCAGGCTTTCATGCTCCGGGATGCCAATCGGGCGGAAAAGATGTGCCTGCGGGATGATGAGATCGATGGCCTGCGCGATCAGGTGCAGAGAGAGCTCCTTACTTACATGATTGAGGATCCCAAGACCATCCCCCGGGCCACAGCCCTCCTGGTGATTTCTCTTTTTCTGGAGCGCGCTGGAGATCACGCTACGAATATCGGAGAGCACGTGATCTATATGGTCACCGGGGAAGTGAAGGACCTGAATATTTAGAGGGTGGCTTTCAGCCCGGGCGCTCTCCAGCAGGGAATTTCCGGCTGAGGATTTTTTGGAATAAGTTGCACCAGCTCCCTCTTGGCTCCTTTGGGAATTTTCCTATTGTGATAGTTGTGGCTAAATTTAGCATTTGCGCCCATGACTCAATAGGATAGAGCTTGGAGCCCCATCCCGAAAACTCAATGTAAAAACTTCCCTTCAGGAAATTCTTTTCGGGCTTTGGTTGAAGGTGGTTATTGGTCGAGGAAAACCATAGGTGGTATCACCTGAAATTGCATTGGCCACTTCTGGGAAAAATTTCAGTTTCCCTCTTACTTGTTCCTAAAACCTGTTTGTGGTGGACTCCTTTACTTCCCTTTTATAATTATGGATCATGAAAAACTTAGGAGGAGTTTTTGTGAAGAAGGCAATAACTCTTTTGGTGGTGATCTTCCTAGTTCAGGCAATATGGTTTGCGGGAGTGATTTTTACGTCCGCTCGATCAAAAGTATCTGCTGATGCAGGTGCAAGTCTATACTCCATTGATCTAACACAGAAAATGGGCGGAAAAAGTTTTGAAGCACAAGCTCATGGCCTAACCTTGGCCTTTAAGGATACAACTTCCGAGATGAAAAGCAGGGATGTAACTGATGCTTTCAAGCAATCCCTGGGAGAGACGCGAGTGATATCCTCGTCTGGAGGGCCAACCTGGGCAAAAGCATTCGGCGGGATTGGCTCTGATTTTTGTTACTCTATATTAAAAGCCTCAGATGAGGGTTATATTGTTGCGGGATACACCTCCTCTTTTGGCGCAGGAGGCAACGATGTTTTGGTACTGAAACTTGATTTGCTGGGCAATATTTCCTGGGCAAGGACTTTTGGGGGAAGCAGCAATGATTTTGCCACTTCGGTCTTACTAACCGCAGATGGGGGATATACTGTAGCCGGATACACCAACTCTTTTGGCGCAGGAAATAATGATATCCTCGTTCTCAAGCTTGATGCACAGGGCAACCTCGTCTGGACGAAAACCTTTGGGGGAAGCAGCGCGGAAGAAGCATACTCCATCTCTGAAGGGTCCAATGGGGAAGATCAGGGATATATTGTAGCGGGATACTCTTATTCTTATAGCACCAATTACGACTTCCTTGTTCTGAAAATGGATTCCCATGGCAATTTCACCTGGGCGAAGACCTTCGTGGCAGGGAGCTTTGATATGGCTAAATCTGTCTTTCAAACCCCAGATGGGTCATATATTGTTGCGGGATATTCCTACTCCTCCAGTTCGGGTTACGACTTTCTGGTATTGAAACTTGATATCGATGGTAACTTTTCCTGGGCGAGGACCTTTGGCGGGAGCAGCCATGAATATGCAAATTCTCTCTATAAAACATCAGACGGCGGGTTCATTGTCGCAGGGAATACTAACTCCTTCGGTGTGGGAAATTATGATTTCCTTGTTCTGAAAGTGGATTCAGCCGGCAGTCTCTCTTGGGCAAAGGCATTCGGTGGAAGCAACTATGAGCGCGCTTCTTCTGTCTCTGGAACCTCTGATTGGGGATATATCGTTGCAGGATATACCAATTCATTTGGTGCAACAGGTTATGATGTATTCGTTCTGAGGCTTGATTCATATGGTACGGTCTCTTGGGCAAAAGTATTTGGAAGTGTGGGCGATGATCAGGCTTTCTCTGTCTCTCAGGCCACAGATGGAGGATATGTTGTAGCAGGTGTTACTGGTTCTTTTGGCGCAGGAAGTAGCGACTTCCTTGTCCTGAAACTTAATTCAAACGGCGATATCCCTGGTACGAGCTGCAGCTTCCTGAGGAGCTGCACACCATCGGTTGCATTGCCTGCAGTAACGAATGCCGCCAAAAACCTTTCTGTCAATATTGTTTCTTCTGCCCTTTCCTCGTGTATTCCCTCGGTTTCTTCTCCTACAGTCTCCTCCTACCTTGTTTGTGAAGGCACCTACACCCTCACTGTTAACGTGAACCCTGCCGGTTCTGGAACCGTAGCAAAAGTTCCTGATCAGGAAGCATATGCAGCAGGCACGCCAGTTACCCTCACCGCCACCCCTTCTCCCGGGTACCACTTCCTAAACTGGAGCGGCGATATCCCTTCCGGGCATGAACAAGACAATCCCCTTGCAATCACCATGGATTCCGACAAGACAATCAATGCGAACTTCACGATTAATACCTACACCGTAACCTTTGACAAAAATGGCGGTGATACCGAAGCTAACCCAAGGACAAAGACGGCCACACATGGCGGGCACATAGATTCCTTGCCCACACCTCCTTCCAGAATAGGATACACCTTCAGGGAGTGGAACACTGAAGCGGATGGGAGCGGAACAAGGTTTGATTCCAACACACCTGTGTATGGAGATATCACTGTTTATGCCCAGTGGACCATCCAGGTCTTCAGTTTAACGGTAAACATAGTGGGTAACGGAACAGTGACCCCTTCAGGCGGAACCTCATATGAGTATGGTTCTGTTGTTACCCTCACCGCGACCCCCTCTCCTGGGTACCGCTTCCTAAAATGGAGCGGGGATGTCCCTTCCGGGCATGAAAAGGACAACCCCTTGACCCTTAATATGGACAGTAACAAGACTCTAATCGCCACCTTTGAACTCCTGGAAGATCCTAAAGCTCTGCCTTCTATGAGTTGGTGGGGTGCTTTCTTGCTTACTTTTAGTCTACTTCTCCTGGCCTGCTTTGCGCTTTGAGTCAGGAGTCTTCAATTCCCCTCCCGTTTTCCTTCCTGTGTAATGTGCTCCGTACGGATTTTTGCGTAGAAAAGGCGAAACCGTGGGGCAGAAGAAAAAGAAAAAGGCGAAGATAGTAAAGGAACAGCAAACTGTGCAGACCTCACGAAAAAATCTGACACGTTTTCTTCTCCTCTTTGTAGTTTTAGCGGTAGGCTTCTTCGTCCTTTTTTATTTCTGGAAAAGCGGGGTAGAGCACCTTCAGGAGTGGACAGCTCTTGTCTCCGCTCGGATTCTCAGCCTTTTCGGTTTTTCCGTACAGGTAACCGGAATCACCTACTCCTCTTCCAACATGGCCATTGAGATCATTCCCGAGTGCACCGGCCTCTACGAAATAATCATCTTCAGTGCTATCCTTCTTGCTTACCCCGGAATCTGGTGGAAAAAGCTGGTTGGAGTGGGGTCGGGAATAGCCATTCTTTTCATCCTGAATCTTGTTCGCCTTCTTATTTTGGCTTTAATCGGGATGCGCGATCCTCAGCTCATGGAGTGGGTTCACCTCTACCTGTGGCAACTGACCCTGATTCTCTTCGTAGTCAGCCTCTTTCTAATCTGGCTTTCCTGGATCCGCAGGCCCGTTCCTAAAGTATTAACCAGCCCTGCTTCTTCTCAAAAGCAGGCAAAGATACCCCGTGAAAAGGGAGAGAAATGAGGGTCTGGGCCTTTTTGCTGCGTTTCGTCCTGGCCTTAACCGCCCTTTTCCTCCTCTGGATTCCTTTAGGACCTTACTACACGGTTGCAACTCTCTGGCCCCTGACCTGGCTTTTCCCTTGGTTTCTGGGTGTTAAGATCAGCTTTAACCTTTCTCCTGCTTCCGAAAGTCTATGGGAAAGCGCCTTCACGAATATCGTCCCTTTCCTGGCCTTAATGGCCGCTACCCCAGGTTGGAAAGCTCGGTGGAAGAAGCGGCTATGGCAGATCCTTTTGGGCCTCGTAGTGCTCTACTTTCTTAGGGTAGTTGACCACTTCCTGGGGTACTGGCTAACTAAAGTGGGCGCCACCGACGCCCAGATTGCCGTGGCGGAACCGCTGCTCTATTTCCTGATCCAACTGGGGAAGATCCTCTTTCCCCTTTTATTATGGCTGATCTTCTGCTGGAGTGATCTGCAATCCTGGTGGAGCTCCACGGCACCGGGGCCTCCCTCAACGGCTCGCAAAACCCGGGGAGGACCCGGTCGCGCTCCCTTCAAGACCTCTAAGGAAAGGAAAACTTTGGAAAAGTAACAGATCTCGAGGCCTACTGACACCGCGGGGCGAAAACACTGTCAGATTTATTACCGCTTTTAGGAGCAAGGCAGGTATTTCCGAAAAGGGTTTTGGTTGCTCAACCCTGAAAAGCCGATCTCTAATCAGGAGTTAAATGAGGCCAGAAGAAGCGCTAATTGTGAGGAGGCTCCTTTTAAGATCAGGCTTGTACCTTCCTGGGAAGGGGAGGAGTCCGTAAAGACTCGTTGATGGAATATAGCTTTTCCCCTTCACTTCCCATCTGGGGAAGTGCCCCTCTCCAATTGAAAGGAAAAATTGAATCCTCTAAGATGAGTGGGGTTCCAAATAGAGGATTTCGGTGTTATCGGGAGGGTCGTTTTTGCCTTGCCGGGAAATAAGGAAAAATGGGGCTTTGAGCAATAATAGATTTTCCTTGGGAAATCTTTTATAATTTTCATGGCTCCTTTATGGAGACTATTTGGGACTTCTCCTGGGGGTTAGTTTTTGACATCCACAGGAAAGTTAAGGGGCTGAAAAGTCAGAAATTGGCTTTATTAGTGCGCCCATGGCTCAATAGGATAGAGCAGTGGAGTCCTAATCCGCAGGTTGGGAGTTCGAGTCTCCCTGGGCGCACCAAAATATAAAGGGGGTGATTTGGTGGTGCTTAAAATCCTCGCCCGAATTTTGATCGCTCTTTCCGTTATTTTCCTTGTCCTCGGAGCGGTGAGCTACTTTGGAACCCCGCTACTTCTGAGAGCTACAAACTGGGTACTCCTGGCTATCCTTTCTGCGCTTTTTGCTAATTATCTCCACCTAGAAAGAAAGAAGTAAGCTTCTTGAGAGAACTTAACTAAAGAAAAACCAGCTCCTGGAAATGGTTTAGAGCTATCAGGTCGAAGCTCTGGATTTTTCCCAGAGATATTATGAAGTAATTCCCGAGGAATTTAAAGAACTTTTGAACAGGCTTCTTAATTCTGACTGAACCCCTTTAGTATCATCTTTAGCGTCCTTCTGGTTGGGGTTCAATTTCAGAGCCTCTTGAGCGGCAGCCTGTTTCCAGGTATTTTGGGTAGCTGTGTCCTCGCTGTGCCATTTGGTTTACTTCCTTTCTTCCCCAAAAATGGAAAACCAGGGCTGACTTTCGCCGACCCTGGTTCAGGAACTCTGGGTCCCCGCTTCCCGCCCCTTTTTGTTGTCTATGGGTGTATCACATGTATCTGAACTTTTTCATTACAGGAACGCTATTGAAACTGAGGATGAGCTTATCCCTGTCTTTTTGGTGAATTTCAACAGCTCAGGTCCTTTATTTCAGGTCTTTCTTTATCCTGCGTTCGCTCTTCCTACTCCTTTGTCAGGGTAACTGGTGCCCCAATCTCAGCACCTGTAAATTCAGCCATATTTCCCATATTGATGGAAATTTCCAGAAAGTCTGTGGATGCCTGGAAAATCAGAGAGTCCCCTTCCGGGACATCTCCATAGGTGTGCACAAAAGGAGCCACGAAGAGAGTGGCAGTTCCCACCTGGATTTGGATTTTGTCGTTGATCGCCCATCCGGCATCTTTGGCTTGTTTTCCCGTGATGTTGACCTGCACGTTTCCGTACTGGTCTATCCACAGGACCTGCCCGATGAGCTTTCCATCCTCCACTTTAGAAGGACTGATGGGCAAATTTACGTAATCCGTGATCACGGGGCCCACTTCAGAGAAGCTCTTGCCTAAAGAAAGGTGCGCGGCTACCGGGCCGAAGATATCCCGGCCGTGGAAGGAGTAAGAGCGTTCCCCAGGCCTCATCCAGGCTTCGTTTGTAATCTGCCTCACCTCTTTCACTCCGAATTCCTGGAAGACGAAGGTCAAAAGGCCGTTATCGGGGGCCACAAAAATCTTCCCGTCCTCAGTCTGGGCTGCGATTGGCCTTCTCTCCGTGCCCACGCCCGGGTCCACGATGGCCAGAAAGACGGTATCGTTTGAGAACTCCCTGGCCGCCAGAAGCAGGGTCACCGCTCCCTCGTGAATGTCATATGGCGTCACCTCGTGAGTGATGTCAATAACGTTTGCCTCCGGGTTGATCTGGAGAATCCTGCCTTTGACCGCTCCTACGTAGAAATCCTTTGCGCCGTAATCTGTGAGGAAAGCGATATCCTTAGGATGCGCCGGGGATGAGGTTGGAGTTGGCTGCTGCCCGCACCCAGAAAGAAAAGCAAGGATAAGGATTATCGCTAACGCTAAAGAGAAAAGTGTTCTTGCTTGTCTGGACATTATTTGTCTCCTTTCCCTCCCAAAAGGAATTTTCAAGAAAATATTACCATATTCAGCTTTGCTTTGGGCTCAATAAGGATAGTCTTTCAGGATTAAGTCGAACAAAAACCCCTCAAGGAAATGCTTCTGCTGAATTCACTGATTATCCCCATTTATTCACAATCTCCCACTGCGGGAGCGAGGGGAATTAAACTTTGGGAAGAATCGCATCATACAGCAAAGAGAGCTGGAAGAGCCTTCTTGAGCTGGCAGAGCGAGCGCAGCGCTTCACCCGTAGTGGGTTTTTCCCGCCAATTTTCTGACTCGGACTGCTCGATTCTCGATGAGCGTCCTCAGAAACCTCCTAAAGCTCCAACGCCTTGCCTTTCTCCGGCCAGATTAACTTCCGAGTGGGAACGATCTCGGCGAATGCCTCTGGCTTTTCCGTATGGACCGGGATTACAAATTGAGGGTCAATTTCCTCTATCAGCTCCCTCAGCCCCTCGCGATCCATGTGGCCGGAAGCATGGAGCATTTTTTCTTCGATGAGAGCGCCGTGTTTCTCCAGGCCGAAATGGTCCACCCAGGCCTCAAGTTTGTTCTGGTCGATTTTCATTTCCTCGTTGAAGGGCTCGCAGGAAGAGAGGATATAGACGCCGCCCCGGGGCTGAATGTCCACGAGCTCCTGGAGGTCGAAGTAAGAGAAGCAGAGCACGAAGTCACCCTGAGAATTCCTGATGTCCCGGCATGTGACGGTGGAGCTGCTATATTTCTCTAAGAGCTCCTTTTCCCAATTTTCTCTTCTGGCTTTTACATCTTTGAAAACCAGAAGGTAGGGGTCCTTTTCCGGCAAGGATAGAGAAGGGTCCGCTACCTGCAGGGTAGTAAGTAATGCCAGGTCCTTTGAGGTAATCACGAGCTTCCTCTTACAGCGCTTGGCAGCCTCCAGAAAGGAAAGCAGGCGCTCGATGTTCCGGGGGCCGAAATCGGCCACCACCAGACCGCATGAACGGCTTAGGATTTCCGTAATGTTCTCCTCCACCGTTTCCTCGCTAAAGCTCGAATCCTCCTCGTTTTGAGAAATGCGCGTTCCCTCCACGATTAAAGCCAGGGGCTTTAATTTTCTGGCCTCCTCGGCAAAAGTAAGGGTAAGTCCCCTCTCCTTCCCGTGCTTTCTCAGGTCGCCGGTGTAAATCACCCAGCCTGAAGAAGTCTGGATTCCGTAAGCGCAAGCTCCGGGAATGGAGTGGTCTACGGGCCAGACTTTGACGCGCAGCTGGCCAATTTTGGCCTCCCTTTCCCCTAAGAAATTAAAAGTACTGGAAAGTCCGGGGAAGAACTGAAGTGTGTCCTCCTTGGTTTCCCTCCATTTTTCCTCGGCCAGAGAATTTCTCTCCCCGAAGATGAAGAATTTTCTCCAAATATATTTATTCTCACTCTTCTTAGTGGTCTTATGGAGAAGACCTTCCTCTGTGAGGCTCAACTCCTTGAAAAAGTAATAGCCATCATCCTTGCTCGTCTCCTGGGTTACTTTTAAAAGCAGGCTCGTCTTTAGAGAGGAGTAGACCGGGATCTCGGCTTTGAGAAAGCGAAGGAAGCCGCAGTGGTCCAAATGGGCATGGCTTAGAAGGAGGGCATCCACTTCCACGGTACGGAACCAGGGATGGTTTTCCTTTCTTCTCCAGATTCCTTCAAGCTCCATGTCGGGGCGAAAAATGCCCTGCAAGGGGGGAAGGAGATTCAGTTCCAGGTAGTCCAGAATTCCCACCGGGGATCTGGGAGTCATGAATTCGTCGAAATAACGGTTCATTTCGGAAAAGTTCTCTCCGAAATCCAGAAGTAAGGATGTGCCGTCCGCCTCCAGGAGAATTTTATTTCCCCCTACTGTATTTACTCCATCGTAGAAAGTGAATCTCAAAGATTTACCTCCTTTCTCATTACCCCAAAGCCACGTCCAGAACCATCATAATCGCGAAGCCCAAAAGGGCTCCCAGCGTGGCGATGTCAGAATTTCCCTCTTTCTGTGATTCCGGGATTAACTCTTCCACCACGACGAAAATCATCGCTCCGGCGGCAAAGGACAAGGCGTAGGGCAAAAGCGGCCGCGCCAGAAGGACAGCCGCTGCTCCCAGGACTCCGGCCATGGGCTCCACCAGGGCGGAGAGCTGGCCGTAAAAAAAGCTCTTTAGTCGAGAAAGGCCGAGACCTCTCAAGGGGAGGGAGACCGCCATGCCTTCGGGGAAATTTTGAATTCCTATTCCCAGGGCAAGAGCCAGGGCACCAGTAAGAGTGGCTCCCGGAATGCCGTAAAAAGCTGCCCCAAAGGCTACTCCCACAGCCAGTCCTTCAGGAAAGTTGTGAATGGTTATAGCGAGCATCAGGAGAGTGCTGTGCTCCCACCCCGTTTTCAACCCCTCGGCCTTGTTTTCCATCAATCCGGGATGGAGGTGGGGGAGAAGAAAATCGATCAGGCGCAGGAAGGCCCCACCCGCCAGGAACCCCACCAGGGCCGGAACCCAGGGAGAAATTCCCAATTCTTTCCCCATTTCCAGAGCAGGGGCGAGAAGGGACCAGAAGCTTGCGGCAATCATCACCCCGCTGGCAAAGCCCAGCATGGCGGAGAGAGCTTTCTGGCTGACCTTTTTGGCCAGGAAAACCGTGGCCGCACCCAGAGCCGTCACCCCCCAGGTGAAGGTGGTGGCAAGGAGCGCCTGCCAGACCGGGTTGATGTTTCTAAGGAATTCGATCACTTGCCTTTCCTCTCAGTTTTAATCTTCAGCTTTTATTCAATCAGAAAAAACTGCCGTTTTCACCCTGGTCAGGACCCCTGGCCCTTGAATTTTTCCTGAGCCTTGAGCTCCTCCAGAGCCTCTCTGATCTGAATGAACTTCGAATTGGGAAGGGATGGTGGCTGGCTTTGGATAAACGAGATTACCTGGTCCAGACCCAGGACCCAGACCCCCTTAATTTTCTCCTTAAAACCCCGTGCCACCCTTTGAAAGAAACATAGGATGGGTGTGACGAATGGTTTAAATCCCTTTTTGATGAGGTAATCCCTGATGGCCATAGCCTCGGCAAAAGCCTGATTGAGCGGCTTATAGCAGCTCTGGCCTCCCACATAGAGGTATCCGTCCTTGACTTTGGGCGAACCTTTCCAGCGCTTGGTCTCGATGGTGAAAATCCCTGTGGGGCCAACCACTAAATGGTCCACATTGCCCCTGCCCGTGCTAATGTCATGGAAGATGAAAAAGCCTTGAGGCAGCTTCTCCAGTTCTCTTTCCACGGCGCCTTCGCCCTCGCTTCCTCTCAAATAATGCTGTGCAATCTTGTAGGAGGGAATTGAGCAAATTACTGCCAGGGCCATGAAAAACCCAGCCCAGTTGGCAATAGTCTGGTTCTCCCAGAGGCCCATGATTTTCCCCATCAGGCCTATGAAAGCCACGATAGCCATTAATATTGCAAATATCTTTACCGCCCGAAGAGAAACGATAAAGGTGTAGCTTGCCGTTCCACCTCCTCTGGTTCTCAGGCTTTTCACTTCCCTTAACGGAACCAAATAGGCAAGAAGGATAAGAAGAACCCAAGCCCCAAACACGGAAAGCCATGCCCATAATTTCATCCCCCGGATCAGATCACCCAAAAAATCCATTTTCTCCCTCCGATGATTTAAGCCTGTTTCCTCATAAAAAATAACACAAAATGGGCGGCGCTGGCCCTAAGTGATCATAAATTTGGTTTAGTATGTGGAAGTTAAGGCTCGGGGCGCCTCGGTAATGAACTAACGCTCCAGGTAAATATACCAACGCCCTCTTCTTAATTTAAAGGGGCCATGGCATTTGTGGTTAAAATCCTTCCGGGCCAGTTTACCCATCTAAGGATAGGCCTGGAAATCTACTTTAACCTGACGGGCACTGTAGCTTCGATAATCTCGCTCCCGTCCTTGGGACTGGTTGTGTAGATCTCAATTGCCCCCTCTTCTGGCTCGGTGACCTGAAAATTAAGCTCCAGTTCAAAATCCCCTCTTCCCGGAGCTCCCTCTGATGCGGTAGTAAACGCTTCTGCCAGCACTTTTCCAGAGTGATCTTTGATCCTTCCGGATACTGCAGCCACAAAGACCATAGCTTTCCCCCGGATTATGACAGGGCTTTCGATTGTTTCCCCGGGAAGGGGCGAGGTCACCCAGACTGCTGGTTGCACTACCAGATCCCAGTTGGGTGCGAATGGTTGTTCGTACAGCCCGACGTGTCCCCACCAGTCCATGGCCTCCTCGTCCAGCCCCCCTTCCACTAAAAAGGAAACCCTTTGGATTTCAGGAAACTCGCAGAGCGTGTTGACAATGCTCGCAATGCCCAGTGCCTCAAGCGCTGCCCCCACGTTTGCCTTCAGCACGGCACGCGAGAAATTCACCTTGGCTTCCCCGGAGGAAACTTCAATTCCCAGAATCACTGTGTCCTCTGGGATCACCCGATGTACCCCTGATGTTGCTGGTGTCCCCTTGATTAGCTCGTAAAGAGCGGATTTTAGTAAGTCCCCGCCACTTTCAACAACGTGAACTTCTCTCACTAAGTAAGAATTGGGTTGGCTGAGCATGGGATAATAAACCGCTACATACGATTTTGGGATTTCGCTTGGGGAGGCAGGGGTCGAAGAGGTAGAGGTGGTCGGAGGTCCTGGAGTGGGAGCCGTTAAAGTGCAGCTTGAGAAAAATATCATCCCCAGCAGGAGGAAACTGATTGTTAATCTCATTCTTTTTATTAATCTTATCCTTTTCACCCTTGCCTGTTGAATCTCCTTCAACGCTCTTATACGGAATAGTACCTGTTCGATTATACTCATTTTTAGGCCAGGCGGCCGTAATCAGTATTTCTTTTGAGCTCATGGATCGTTTTCTCTCCCGGCACAATTTGTTATAATTTCTAAAAGCGCCGCGCCCATAGCTCAATTGGATAGAGCGACGGACCTCGGATCCGTAGGCTGCGGGTTCGACTCCTGCTGGGCGCGCTCTCATGAAAAAGGGGATGAAAAAGGGGACAGGCTACTTTTTTAGAAAAAGTAGCCTGTCCCCTTTTTATTTCACTTTACGGTAGAAGATCCTCTTCAGGATTTCGGCGGATGCAAAGTACAGGGCTACAATTCCCGCTATGCCCCCCAGAAAGATAGGAGGCAAGGGTTTGAAATTCAAAACTGGCGCCAAGGGCGAATAGGGGATCAGGAGCAGGATGAGCACGACCAGGCCAGTGACCAGAAGCAGAGGCGTGGCCGGCCGGTTGCGGAAGAAAGGAAGGCGCGTGCGCAGAGAAAATATGACCAGAGACGCGGAAAGCACGGACTCCACGAACCATCCGGTCCGAAAGAGACTCTGATCCGCTCTCATTAAAAGTAAAAGTAAGCCGAAAGTGGCAAAGTCGAAAATCGAGCTCAACGATCCAAAGGTCACCATAAAGCGGCGGATAAAAGTGATGTCCCAGCGATGAGGCTGGTTGATGTAGGTCTCATCCACCTGGTCCAAAGAGATGGTCATCTCCGGCAGATCAGTGAGCAGGTTGATGAGCAGAATCTGCTTGGGAAGAAGCGGCAGGAAGGGGAGGAAGAGGGAAGCACCGGCCATGCTGAACATATTGCCGAAGTTGGCGCTCGTGGCCATGAAGATGTATTTGAGAGTGTTAGCGAAAGTGCGCCGTCCCTGGATCACTCCCTCTTTGAGCACTTCCAGGTCTCTTTTTAAGAGGACGAAGTCCGCGGCCTCTTTGGCCACGTCTACGGCATTTTCCACAGAAATTCCCACGTCGGCGCTGTGCAGAGCAGAGGCGTCGTTTACCCCGTCTCCCATGAAGCCCACCACATGACCCATCTTCTTCAAGGCCAGAATGATTCTCTCCTTCTGATTGGGGTCCACTTCTGCAAAGATGTCGGCCTCATTGGCTACATGAAAGAAGGCCTCGTTGTCCATGGAGTCGATTTCCTCTCCAGTTAGGGTTTTTTTCACCTCGACACCAATGGAGCGGGCGGCGTGTTCGGCCACGAACCTGTTATCCCCGGTGATAATTTTTAACCGGATCCCCAGGCGCTCCAGCTCGAGGAGAGTGTCCTTTACTCCTTCCTTGGGGGGATCGAAGAAAAGCAGAAAGCCGATAAAGGCGAGGTCCGCCTCGTCCTCCTTGGAGTAAGCCTCTTTAGGTTCTACAAATTTGCGGGCCACCCCCAGAACCCTGAATCCCTGCTCACTCCAATTGCGGTAAAACTGATGAATGCGTTCCAGAGTTTCTGAATTCAGGGGTAGAATCTGACCATCTTGAAGGAAGGTTGAGCATATAGCGAGGACGTTATCCAGTGCCCCTTTCGTGATCATCCGCACCTGGTTAGGAGAACCCATTTGCTCCTCCCAGACCACCACGGTCAGACGCTTACGCACGAAATCGTAGGGAATCTCGTCAATTTTCTTTAAGCGCCTGACATCCAGCTGGCGTGCAGATACCACGGCCAGATCCAGTGGGTTTACCAACCCAGCCTGGAATTTGGAGTTTAAATATGCTTCTTGGAAAACCAGGTCCGAGGGCTGGCCATTTACGTCTAGGGCCTCGTCGAGCTTGATTACGCCCTCAGTGATGGTGCCAGTTTTATCTGTGCACAGGACACTCATGCTTCCGAAATTCTCGATCGCGGAGAGCCGGCGCACGATCACTCCAGCTTTTGCCATGACCCGGGAGCCCTGGGAGAGGTTTGCTGTGATGATCGCGGGTAAAAGTTGAGGAATCAGACCCACGGCCAGGGCGATGGAAAAAAGGAGTGAGTCCAGGACGGGTTTTTTAAATAAGACGTTCAGAGCGAAAATGATGAACACCAGAATGAACATTACTTCAGAGAGCAGATATCCCAGCCTGCGGATGCCGCGCTCGAATTCCGTCATTGGTGGGCGGATGGAGAGCTTATTGGCAATTTTCCCGAACATTGTGCTCTTGCCTGTCTCCACGATCAGAGCTCTGCCTGTTCCGCTGCTCACGCTTGTTCCCATGAATACCATATTCGTGCGATCGGGCAGGCTGCTTCGGGGAGGGATCGGACCGGATTTCTTCTCTGCGGGAAACGTTTCCCCGGTCAGGACCGCCTGATTAACGAACAGGTCGCGAGCTCCCACGATGATTCCATCCCCTGGAATCAGGCTTCCTGCAGAGAGGAGAACTATATCTCCAGGGACAATTTCCTCCATGGGAATGGGCTTTTCCTCATCATCGCGGATAACTCTGGATTTCACTGAGACCCGGGCTTTGAGCTTCTCCGCAGCATTATTGGCGCTGTACTCCTGGATGAAGCTTAAAATGGCGCTGATTAAGACGATGCTCAGGATGATGATTGCATCTGCCCAGTCCTGCACCACGGCAGAGATGACCGTGGCGAAGATCAAAATGAGGATGATCGGGCTTTTAAACTGGTTGAAAAAAATTGAAATTCTGGAAAGAGGCTTTTTACCATTCAGGCGGTTCGGGCCCATCTTTTCTAAACGTCGGGCAACCTCCTCCTGAGTGAGCCCTTTTTCTAAATCTGTGTTCAGCGCCTGGGCCAGGTCTTCCAGAGGGAGAGCCCAGTACTCCTTCCACCCGTTCTTTTTATCTTTTTCCCTCTTCATGTGCTTCTTCAATAGTGGCTGTTCAGACCCTCCTTTTTACGTGCAGTTTAATACTCTAAATTTCGAGGTTCAATTTCCCTAAGTAAAAAAGGGGACAGGCTGGTTTTTTGTTTTCTAAGGATTGAGCGAGAAAAAAGTAGCCTGTCCCCTTTTTGTTTATCAGGCATCCCCGTCCCGCTTTACTCTCTCTTCATAAATCGCCTGCAGCTTTTCCTTTACCTCCTCAAGATCCCCGAGGCTCTTTTTCTCGTCCTTCCTCCAGATCTGCAAAAAAGGCAGGGCCTCTTTCTCTTTGAGGATTCCCATATTCACCATTACCTCAAAGGAGTAGATTAAATCCCCGACGGGGTTAACGGGAGATAGGGGAGAGAATAAAATTATTTTGAGGGTTTTGTGCAACTCTCTTTTAAGAATTTCATCTTCTTCCTTAAAAAAAACCTCAAGTTCCTGGAGATCCTCAGGTGGCATTTTAAAACCGCTTGCCCCGACGTTTTCCTCGAGATGCTGAACTGAAGATGGCCCGCAGAGGGCGCAGAGGACGTGGGACTGAGATAAGACCCAGGCGATAGCTACCTGGGCGAGCGTTTTCCCGTAGCTCCGCGCCAGCGCCTCCAATTTTTGCCGCACCCGCAACCCGGATGCCCTCAGGCCCCTCTGGAAGAGGGGGTCATAGTTCCTTAAGTCTCCGGGAGGAAAACTCTCCGGCAGTGATTTGAATGCCAGCATTCCCCTTCCTGTGATGCTGAAGGCTATAGCAGGAACATGGTATTTTTCAAGTAGAGGAAAGAACCTCTTTCTCCCGTCCCTGCTTGCCGCGCTTAGCTCAATCATCAAGGAGAATGGTTTGCCTTTTTCTAAATACTCCTGCACGCGCTCCGGAGGCAGGTGCCCGACCCCATATTGGAGGATTTCCCCATCCTTTTTGAGGCCTTCCAGGGCCTCCAAAGTTTCCTCTACAGGCGTTTTGGGGTCATCGAAATGCACATGAAAAACGTCAATGTAATCGGTTCCCAGGCGGCTCAGGCTCCTCTGGCAGGACCTGATGATGTTCTTTCTGGAGAGGTCGAACCTACCCTCGTCGGCTACCCCCACTTTGGTGGAGATAATGATCTTTTTCCTTAAGGGCGCCAGGGTCTTTCCTAAGAGCTCTTCCGCCTCCTCTCCGTAACTTCCCGCGGTATCGAAATAATTCACCCCTAACTCCACAGCCCGAAGCAGCATACGCCGGAAATCATCCCTGTTTTTGGCTCCGTAAACGTCACTTAAGGAATAGCAGCCGATTCCAATTTCCGAGATCCTCAGCCCCTTCTCGAAGTGGTAGTTCATTTGACTTTCTCCTTTGCCTGGTCGAGCTTCTGATCTGCCTGGATCAGGGCTGTGAGACCGGAAAGAAGGGCAGCGCGGTCCCCTTCCTCCATGAAAGTTAAAAGTTCCTCCAGAATTACGGAGATCTCCGCTCTCACCTTCTTGATCGCCTGTTTTCCCTTCTCCGTGATGTGCAGCTTGATCGCCCTTCTGTCCTCGGGATCAGGCTGCCTCTCGATCAGTTTTTCCCTCTCCAGGGCGTCAGCTAAACGGGTGGCGGTAGGCCGAAGGTAATAGCGCGCCTCCGCCAGGGCCCCCAGCGTAGAGCCTTCGTGCTCTGCGATCCATTCCAGGGCCTCAAGCTGAAGGTTGGTGAGCCCGAGCCGGCTTCCGGTTTTTGTTTTGTGAGCTCCCACTCTCAGGAAAATCAGTGTTAAGAGTCGGGCGAGCTCTTCGGTTGTGTCCTTTTCTTTTTTCAATTTCCCCTCCTTAAAATTAACTGAAATTAACATGTGATAAATATTATCATTTGTTAAATTTTATCATTGGTTAACAAATTGTCAAGAACTTTTGAAAATAAAAATCAAGGTACCTTTATAAAGAGGGGGAGGAGGTTCATCGTGCACCTGAATTGCTTGCGTTCAGCTTGGTAACGAGCAAGCACTGGGATAGGCTCATGGTGGGATTTTGTTGCATTCCCTGGAGATCTGCCGGGAAGCCTTACTGAGGGAATTGAAGGTGTTCTATAAGTCCTCGGGGTGAAAAAGCGCTTAAAAGTGCCCCCATTTTGCCCCTGGAAGCGCTTTTTACTCGGGGGGAGTATACTTTCCAACCTTACCAACCCGATCGGGCCATTTTAGGGCCTATTTTTTATTCGGCTTCTGATCCACTATTAAACCCTTTCCCTGACCCGGTTTACCCTTGCTGGTTACGAAAACTGTCAACTTTTATTTCGGACCTCTTTTGCCTCTCACTTTCTTTACTTCTACTTTTTACCCTCCTGAACCATGGTGTCCCACTTCCTGGCCAGGTCATCCCTTCTGGGCTTGTAAATCACCTCGTAGAAGTAGCGCTGAGAAAGGAGCACTCCCTGGTCGAAGCTCTGACAGATACTCACGGCCTCTTTCCAGGCTTCATCATATTTCCCCTCGAACCTTCTTTCCACCTGCTTCTCAAAGTCCTTCTCGGTTTGAATTTCGTTTCCGATGGTGTAGTAGGTCCTGCCGTCCAGCTCCACAGCGTAGGCCATCTCGTCCCCGACTTCTTCCACCTTGAAGCTTTCCTGGATCCTCCGTAATTTCTCCTCAGGAAGCGGCTTTTTGGCCACCAGGATTTCCTCTGGAGGACGAGCTCCCTTCACCACCTTAAATCCCCTTTTTGCTGCCGCATAGAAGATAGCACGGTTCAGACCAAAACTCTTAGCCGTCTCCAGTGACTTTCCCAGGACATAAGCACGGGCTGCCTGGAGAGTGGCCATCACCTGAAATCTCCCTACTGCCATTTTTTCACCTCACCTTGGTTTTATTTTCCTCCAGTTTGCCGTGGCCATGGGAGCATCCTTTCCTAAAAGGTAAGGGCTGTTCAGCTCCTTGATCACGATTCCTTCGTGGTTTTTTACCACCTCTTCTCTTAGGTGCTTCTCCAGGTCACTTACCTTATGGCACTCCAGCAAAGAAAATGGTTCCTTCAATTTTAACGAGCTCAAGACTTCTTTTCTCCTGGATAGGGGCAAATTCCCCATAAACTCCCACCGGAAATAGATGACGTCGAAAACATACACCACCGGCTCTGCTTTGGCGGATGAGGTAAAAAGCGAGGGAATGAAGCGTCTTCCCTTAAGGGTGCTCAGCTCAGTATCGAGGATGGTGCCAGACGGGAGATTGTCCAATGCGGAGACGGGAACCGCTTTGAGTTTATCTGTCCAGTTGGGTTTTCTCTCCAGGCGCCTTCCCCAGAATTCCACCCCTTTTTCGGTTTTAACCACCTGCATACGCCAGCCGTCGATCTTGGGCTCGTAGATCCAATCTCCTTCAAGCTTTTCACCGAAGTAGGGGATGGGCTGCATCAGCCACACCGGGCCCAGGCTCTTTTCTTTTTCCTCAATGCGCCAGGTAAATTCTGGAACGGTTCTTTCCTTTTTGGCGGCAGTAGTCCTTCCTACGGGGAAAGGATTTTTCCCTTCAGGATTACCCTTCTCTTCCTGCAATATGAAGTGCAAGAGCTTCTCGTCCACCCTTCTTTCCTCCGGCTCTTCAATCCAGTGGGAGAGCCTCCAGGGCCTTTCTTCTGTGCTTTCCCCTTTGACGCTAAGCGTGCCGATCACCTTAGCTATGCGAGGAAGATCGTACATGCTGTCCAATCTCACCCGGTGCTTTACTAACTCCTCCTTGAATGTTCTGCGCACTATGGCTTCAAAGCGCTCCAGCCTGAAGGCTGTCTCCTGGCGATTCTCATCGTTTATCTCGTAAAAGGGGACTGAGAAATAAAGGCAGACCCCGTTTCCCGTGGCAGCTCTGTACGGGGGGTTGAAGCCTGAATTTTGGAACCAGTTGACCAAGAGCTCGGAGACGGCGATGGTGTTTTTCAATTCCTCCTCCGTGGATGGGATTTCCGCTTCCCTGATGGGGTCCAAATCGAGGGCTATGGTTTGAATTCCGATAATTTCGCCTGCCGTAGCGCATTTCTTGAGCCCGGGCACTCTGTCCCTCAGACCCGCGTAGATATTTCTTTTTCCGTTCCACTGTCGGCAGGCCTGCACGAACTCCTCCTCGGTTTTGGCGATGGAGAAGGCGGGAAAGGACCCCCTTTTGATGAAGCGCAGTTCGGTTCCATGCTTGTGGTTGAGCAAGCGGTAGAAGAGCCTTATGTGCCTCTCATTAAAATCCATACAAGTTCAATTATAGCTCTGAAAACCTCCTTCATTTTCCAGGGGAAAATGCCTCCCTGCCAGCACTTAAAGAGAGGGTAGGGCAAATAATCAGGATATAGGTCGGAACTCCCAATGGATCCTTTTCGCACAAGTTGACGGGAAATGTTAGAGCTCCTGGCCCTTCCAATATGTTTTCAGGTTTTCTATTTCCCTGAGGAAAATTAAAAAAGCCTCTTCCTGAAATAAAGAAAATAGTGTTAAAACCATTTTTCGCTGTGGGCCACCTTATTGTGGCCACTTGCGCGATAAGGATTCGGCTCCTGGGTCAATTGTCTGTCGGTTTCCGGGTCTATCTTGGACCGCAGTATAGGTGCGGGCATTTCTTCAGTACGCCTTTATCAGGGGTAACTATTTATGAAGACGGCAAGATTATGGAGGAGAACAAATTTATGGTTCCTGAAAGGGTTCCCTCGCTCTCCCCGTTCTTGCAAAATTCCACCAATTCTGGTAATTTACTCTCTGCGTTTGGCGCTCTGAGTGGGTCGTTAGCTCAATTGGTAGAGCATCTGACTCTTAATCAGGCGGTTACAGGTTCGAGTCCTGTACGACCCACCAGCTTTTTTAAAAGTTCTATCACCCTTTGGAGCCGTAGAAAGTTCTGAAATCACCGTCCCTCGCCTCGCCTTTCAATACTCCTGGATTTTGGCCTGGAATCCAATTTTTCAGGGGTAGAAAAGCAGCCTCTAAAGCCATATAATCATAAAAAGATGCGAAGGTGGCGGAATTGGCAGACGCGCTGGACTTAGGATCCAGTGGACAATCCATGCGGGTTCGAGTCCCGCCCTTCGCACTGCTTAAATTATGAAAGTACTGCCCCATAGGGAAGGAGAAATTAAATTGCAGACTGAGCGAAAGGAGCTGGACCGCCAGGTAGAGCTGAGGGTGACAGTGCCCTCGGATAAAGTAGACGGCGTTTTCTCTAAAGCGACAATTCGTTTGGGAAGAGACGCTTCTATTCCCGGGTTTCGGAAAGGAAAAGCTCCCCCAAATGTCGTGAAAGCCTTCTTGGGAAAGGAAAGGATCAAGGAAGAGGCCCTTTCCTCCTTGCTGGAAGAGGTAATGGATGAAGTGTACGAGAGCGAAGGGATTACCCCCCTATTCTCCCCTCAGGTTCAGGTGGAGCAGTTCGAGGAGGGTATGCCCTTCGTTTTCCGCATGGTCGTTGATCCCTGGCCGCAGTTTGAGCTGCCCCCGGTGGAGAAAATCCAGCTTGACCTCCCCCCACCCAGGGTTACGGACGCCGACGTTGACAAGGCCATCTTCAGGCTGAGGGAAAGCTACGCTGCCCTCGACCCGAAAGATGGACCAGCGGAAACAGGGGACGTCATAATGATGAAGTGGCGCATGGGGGACGAGCCCTGGCACACTGAGGTTCTGGAACTAGGAAAGGAGGGCTTCCTCCCCAATTTTGACGATAATTTGAAGGGATTGAAGGCCGGAGACCAGAAGGTGGTGAGCGTGGACCTGAAGGAGGAAAAGGCCAGCCTGGAAGTCCAGGTTATCGAGGTCAAGCGCAAAGAACTACCGCCAGAAAACGACGAGTTCGCCCGAAACTTTCAAGCCCCTAACCTGGATGATTTGCGCCAGAAAGTCAGACAGGATCTTGAAAGCTACGTGAAAAACGAGTATCAGAAACAACTGCGCGAGGAATTTTTGAGAAAATACCTTGAGCTAATCCCCATTGATTTCTCGGAGCATGCCCAGAATAAGGCCCTGACCAACTACATGGAGTCCTTCCAGGACTACCTGAGAAAAAACGGGCGCAAGCTCGAAGACTTTCTCAGGCAGTTGGGATTGACCGAGGAGGAGTGGCGGGAGACCGTGGCCCGAAAACAGGCTGTTCAGACTTTAAAGGAGCAGATCGTCCTCTGGCAGGTGGCCGATGAGAGGAACATCCAGATCGAGGAAGGGGAGCTCAGGGAAGCCCTGCGAGGGCAGGAAAATAGGGACCCGGAAACCTTATACGCCGGCATGAGAAGAAAAAAGGCTCTGGAAGAGCTCTTCCACGACTGGCAGGTCTCCTTCTATCTCGACAAGAAGGAGACAGAGGAAGGGAGGTAAAAAGTGGTTATCCCTTACGTAATTGAACAAACCGCTCGCGGCGAAAGAGCTTACGACATCTACTCCCGCCTGCTCAAAGACCGTATCATCTTTCTCGGGGGACCCGTGATGGACGAGCTGGCCAACTCCATCATCGCTCAGCTTTTATTCCTGGAAGCGGAGGACTCCACCAAAGACATATTTCTTTACGTTAACAGCCCTGGAGGCCTTGTGACCGCCGGCCTGGCGGTCTACGATACCATGCAGTACCTCAAGTCCCCCATCAACACCATTTGCCTGGGCCTGGGAGCCAGTATCGCTGCCTTGATTCTCGCAGCCGGAACAAAAGGGAAGAGAATGGCGCTCCCTCATGCCCGGATCCTGATTCACCAGCCGCTTTTGACAGGTCAAGGGATTTCCGGCGCCGCCAAGGACATCGAGATTGAAGCCCGGGAAATATTGGAGACCAAGAATATCCTGAACGAGATTCTCGCCAAGCACACCGGCCAGGCGCTGGAAAAAGTTGAGAAGGACACCGAGCGCAATTTCTACATGTCCGCCGAAGAGGCCAAAAATTACGGCATAATAGACCACGTTTTCTACAAGAGAGAATAATTAATGCCCTACTCCAAACCATCGTTTCTCCCACTTGGAGGAGGTCATAATTGCTCTTTTTGCGGCAGGCCCTCCAGCCAAACAACGAAGCTTTTTGCGGGAGAAAATGCCTTCATCTGCGGGGAACGTGTGCAGCTGTTCGGGGAAATCTTTAAGGAACCCCGGGACGAAGCTCCGGAGCACAGCTTCTTTCCCAGGCCAGCGGAAATCAAACGGGCTCTCGATGACTACGTGGTCGGCCAGGATAAAGCCAAGAAAGCTCTGTCAGTTGCGGTCTACAATCATTACAAGAGGATTTATTCCTCATGTGATCGCGATCTGGAGATAAATAAAAGCAATATCCTTCTTGTGGGACCAACGGGGGTAGGGAAGACCCTGCTCGCGCAAACTCTGGCCAGGCTCCTAAAGGGCCCTTTCGCTATTGCCGATGCTACCTCGCTCACGGAAACAGGATATGTGGGGGAGGATGGAAAATATCCTCCTGCGCCTGCTTCAGGCGGCGAATTACGATCTAAAGATTGCCCAAAAGGGGATTGTGTACATTGACGAGATCGACAAAATCGCGCGCAAATCGGAGAACCCTTCAATAACCAGGGACGTCTCCAGAGAAAGGGTGGAGCAGGCTCTTCTGAAAATGCTGGAGGGTTCAACAATGTCCATCCTGCCTCAGGGTAGGAGATAGCACCCTTATCAGGACTTTATTCGCACGGACACTAAAAATATCCTGTTTTTGGCTGGCGGTTCTTTCGAAGACTTGATAAAATAATTATGGGAAGAAGAAAGAGGACGGTTATCGGTTTCCTGCCAGTGGAAAAGGTGGGAGACGATTGCGAAGGGGGAATAATCCCGGAAGACCTTTTAAGGTACGGCCTGATTCCCGAACTCGTTGGCCGGTTTCCCCCGGTGATTCAGGCAGAGCCCCTTTCGGAAGAAGACCTGGTCCGGGTTCTGACGCAACCGAAAAACGCCCTGATCAGGCAATACCAGAGGCTTATGGAGCTTGATGGGGTGGAACTAAAATTTACTGATGGAGCAATCAGAGCTATTGCCTCGAAAGCCATGGAAACAGGAATGGGGGCTCGGGGCCTCAGGAAGGTGATGGAGGATTTGATGCTCGATCTGATGTACGAAATCCCTTCCTGCAGTGACCTTAAAAGGTGCATTATCACCGAGCAGGTGGTGAATGAGGGGAAAGGGCCGATTTTGAAAAAAATGGCTCTGGTAGCGGGAGAAAATTAATTTTCTCCTTCCCTTAGCACTCTTAACCAAAGAGTGCTAAAATAAGGAAAGACGGAGGTGAATACGATGTCGCGAGAAGACGTTGTTTCAGTTTGGGAAAACCTGACCGAAGCGCCGCTTCTGCCGCTTCGGAACGTCGTCGTTTTTCCCCATATGGTTATTCCCCTGGTTGTTGGCAGGGAGAAATCCACCAAATCCTTGGAAGAGGCAGTCCAGAAGGATAGGTTGATAATATTAGCCACTCAGAAAGAGGAATCGGTTGAAGACCCCAGCGCCAGCGATATTTTCCCTGTAGGCGTGGGCGCCGAGATCCTCAGGCTTCTGAAAATGCCCGATGGCACCTTTTCAGTAGTGGTCGAGGGCATATGCCGGGTACAAATAGAGGATTTCCTCCAGACCAGCCCTTCCTATCGCGTGAAGTTCCACCTGTTGTCTGAGACCGTGCAGCCCTCTAAAGACCTGGAAGCGCTGATGAGGATGATCGTCGAAGAATTCGACAACTACGCCCGCCTTTCCCGCAGGGTTCCCAACGAGGCCACCGTGACCATCATTAACACAGAAGACCCCGCGCAGCTGGCGGACCTGGTTGCGGCGAACATGGCCCTATCCATCAAGGAAAAGCATGAGATACTGGAAATAACGGACGTTTTCAAGCGCCTGGAAAGACTGGGAGAAGTTCTCTCCAAGGAGCTTGAGGTCCTGGAGCTGGCCAAAAAACTTGAGGACCGGGTTAAAACATCAGTGGAGAAAAGCCAGAAGGAGTACTTCCTCAGAGAACAGATGAAGGCCATCCAGCAGGAGTTAGGGGAAAAGGACGAGAAGATGGCCGAAATCGAGGCCTATCGGGCAAAAATGGATAAGGTTAATCCCCCTCCCCAGGTGAAGGAAAAAGTGGAGGAGGAGCTCTCCCGCCTGGAGAAAATGCCTCCCATGGTCGCGGAGTCCACCGTTGTCCGCACCTACCTCGACTGGCTGCTCGACCTGCCCTGGAGCGTTGAGACCCAGGATAAGCTCAACGTGAAAGAGGCTCAGGAAATCCTGGAAACGGACCATTACGGCTTGAAAGAGCCCAAAGAACGCATCCTGGAATTCCTCGCAGTTCGCCACCTCTCCAAAAAAGTCAAAAGCCCCATCCTGTGCTTTGTGGGGCCTCCGGGAGTGGGTAAGACCTCCCTCGCCAAATCCATCGCCAGAGCTATGGGCAGGAAGTTCGTCCGCGTTTCCTTAGGAGGAGTGCGCGATGAAGCGGAAATCAGGGGGCACCGCCGTACCTACGTGGGAGCGCTTCCCGGCCGCATCATTCAAGGAATGAAGAACGCAGGGTCGAGGAATCCCGTCTTTCTCCTGGATGAAATTGACAAATTGGGGACCGATTTTCGCGGCGATCCTGCCGCTGCTCTTCTGGAAGCCCTTGACCCCGAGCAGAACCACTCCTTCTCCGACCACTACATCGAAGTACCCTTTGGCCTTTCTCGGGTCCTGTTCATCACCACGGCCAACGTCCTTCACACCGTTCCTCCTGCTCTCCTGGACAGGATGGAGGTGATTGGCCTACCGGGGTATACGGAGTTGGAGAAGGTGAAGATAGCGGAACGCTTCCTCATTCCCAAGCAACTCGAGGCTAACGGCCTTACCCAGGATGACCTGAAGATCAACGAGGGGGCCATCCTGCGTATCATCAGGGAATATACCCGGGAAGCAGGAGTGCGAAACCTGGAAAGGGAGATTTCCAGCATCTGCCGCAAAGTAGCCAGGGCCAAAGTGGAGAACAAAAATTTCTCACAAGTTATGGTGACCTCAAGATCTGTCCCCCAATACCTGGACATTCCCCGATACCACTACGGCCTTGCAGAAAAGCAGGACGAGGTTGGCGTTGCCACGGGAGTTGGCGTGAGCGAATTCGGAGGAGATATTATGTCCATCGAAGTAGCGCTCGTCCGAGGCAAAGGCGAACTTCTGCTTACAGGCCAGTTGGGAGATATTATGAAAGAGGCCGCCAGGGCCGCCATTACTTACGTCCGATCTCGAGCCCGGGAACTTGCCATCGAAGAGAACTGGTATCGCCAGATGGACATCCATATCCATGTTCCCGAGGGAGCAATCCCTAAAGAGGGGCCTTCGGCGGGAATAGCCATGGCCACAGCTCTGGTCTCGGCGCTCTCCGGAAAACCCGTTAAGCGCGACGTAGCAATGACCGGTGAGATCACGCTCCGAGGAAGGGTACTCCCCATAGGAGGAGTCAGGGAAAAAACCCTCGCCGCTCACAGGGCGGGTCTCAAGACCATGATACTGCCTGAGGCAAACAGGAAGGACCTGGAAAAGCTGCCTCCCCTGGTGAAGAAAAAGATGAAGTTTGTGCTGGTAAATCACATGGACGAGGTGCTTAAAGAGGCCCTTTTGAAGAAGGGGCATTGAGCTCTTGAGATTTCCCCTGAAACTTTTCTATGATTAGCGCAGGATGAGCTGCGCTAATCGCGTTTATGGGCAGTTTAAAGCAGCGCTCTACCTGGTGGCATCGCTTGCTTCTTTTCTCGGAGGCATTCTGTCTCCTGCTGTCATCATACTGAGACTGTGGAACCCTGCTTTTTTAGTTCTGGCTCTGGTGGTCTTTTTCCTGGCATATTGTTTAAGGGAGGAGCGGTATCCCCGGAGCGTATTTATGGGGTCCCTGCTTTCCGGGTTCTTGTTCGGACTGGGGCAGAGCCTGGGGATTTTCCTTTTCAATTGGCACTCCCGGATTATCACTCCTTTCTTCATCCTGGACTGCTTCTGGATGATTCAGGCCTATTGTCTGGCAAGCGGGCTTTTTTCTCTGGCAGTACACTCTCTGTTGAGAAAAGATTATCCTCGAGGCGCCCTTTATTTTTCTCTCTCCCTGATCATAGAAGCGCTCACCGCGCAGTACTTTCTCCTGAAACGAGTTTTTAGCTTTCTGCCCTCGCGCGTTTACCTTCTGCCCCTGAGCGTGATTCTGGGGTATTTCGTGGTATCTTTACTTTATCACTTCTATGCGCTTAAAATGCAAAAAATTCCATTAAAAGAAGGGGATGAAAATGAGCGGGTTCAAGCCTGAGCCGATGGATTCAATTCCATCAGATGCCATTGCCCTCAAGGTCGATGGTCGGTTAGTGGACCTTTCCAGGATCAAGGAAGAAAAGGGATTCACTCTCGTCACTACATCCTCCGAGGAAGGGCTGGAAATCCTGCGTCACAGCACTTCTCACCTGATGGCTCAGGCTGTTAAGGAGCTCTTCCCGCAGGCAAAGCTGGGAATTGGCCCGGCCACAGGAGAGGGCTTTTATTACGATTTCGACCTTCCCCGTCCCCTGAGCCAGGATGACCTCAGCCTGATTGAGGAGAGAATGCGGGAAATTGCCCGCAGGAATTTGCCCTTCGAGAGGATTGAGGCCAGCCGCCAGCAAGCTCTGGAGATATTCCAGGGCTTGAAAGAGGACCTCAAGGTGGAGCTGATTCAGGAATTGTCCGAGGAGAAGGTGTCCCTTTATCGCGTGGACGCCTTCCTTGACCTGTGTCGGGGACCACACGTTCCGGCAACCGGGTACCTCCGGCACTTCAAGCTCTTGAGCATCGCCGGTGCCTACTGGAGAGGGGACGAGAAGCGCCCCATGCTCCAGAGGATTTACGGGACCGCTTTCCCCACCAAAGAGGGACTGGAGGACTACTTGCATCTCCTGGAAGAAGCGCAAAAAAGGGACCACCGACGTTTAGGGAAAGAGCTGGAGATTTTCTCCATTGAGGACATTTCCGGGGCCGGCCTGGTGATCTGGCATCCCAAAGGAGCGGTAATGCGCCGGATAATTGAGGATTTTGACCTTCAGGAACACCTGAGGAGGGGATATAAGCTCGTGGCCTCCCCTCACGTGGCCAAATCTGACCTTTTCCGCGTCTCCGGGCACACGGAATTCTACCGGGAAAATATGTACTTTTTCACCATTGACGACCAGGAGTTCGTCCTCAAGCCCATGAACTGTCCCTATCATGTCCTAATTTACAGGAGCAAAACCCGCTCTTATAAGGACCTCCCCTTGAGGTTCTTTGAGCTGGGCACGGTCTACCGTTACGAACGCTCCGGCGTCCTCCATGGCCTTCTCAGGGTCCGGGGCTTCACTCAGGATGACGCTCACATATTCTGCAGGCCCGACCAGTTGCTTGAGGAAATTGAAGGGGTCCTGGACTTGGTGGCCTTCATGCTTCAGGCCTTCGGTTTCCGGGAGTTCGACGTTCGTCTTTCCACTCAGCCAGAAAAATTCATCGGTGCTCAGGAAAACTGGGACAGGGCCACCGCTGCCCTCAAGGAAGCCCTGGAAAGAAAGGGGATCCCCTACACCGTTGATCCCGGAGAGGGCGTCTTCTATGGTCCCAAGATAGACATCAAACTCAAGGATGCCCTGGGACGCCTGTGGCAGGGCCCAACCGTCCAGGTGGACTTCAATTTCCCCGAAAAATTTAACCTCACCTACATGGGCGAGGACGGAAAGGAGCATCAGCCGGTGATGATTCACCGCGCCATCCTGGGGTCCCTTGAGAGGTTCATCGGGGCTTTAATCGAGCATTACGCCGGAGATTTCCCTCTGTGGCTGGCTCCGCAGCAGGCAGTGGTCATCCCCATTGCCTCCCGCCACCATCCCTACGCGCTCGCCGTCTGTGAAGCCCTGAAAGCAAAAGGAATCAGGGCCGAGGCTGATCTCCGTTCCGAGAAGATGAACGCCAAAATTCGGGATGCCGAAACTCAGAAAATTCCCTTCATCCTGATTGTCGGCGACCGGGAAGCGGAAAATCAGGCCGTTTCGGTTAGAAGGCACAAGAAAGGTGATCTCGGCAGCATGTCCCTGGAGGCACTGGTGCAGAAAATGGAACAGGAAATCTCCACCAGGACCACTGAGTCCCTTGACTAATGTAAAGAGCTGTGCTATTTTCTTTGGGCGAAAAGAAGAGGCCTGAACGGCCCCTCACCTTGTGGCGCCGCCAACAAGGTCAAAAGTTAAAAATGACAATTTCGGGCGGCTCCATCTTTAGGAGCCCTTTTTATTATTGGAAAGGAGAGAGAAAGGAGAGAAAGTTTGAAAAAAGTAAATAGTTCACTGGGGGTGAAGTCCCATCAGTAAGGACTTCCGCGTAAACGAACGGATCAGGGCACGAGAAGTGCGCCTGATTGGTGCCGATGGCGCTCAATTGGGGGTATATTCCCTTAACGAGGCGCTGAGGAAGGCTCAGGAGATGCAGCTTGATCTGGTTGAGGTTTCCGCCACTTCTCGTCCCCCGGTTTGCCGCTTGATGAATTACGGCAAATTCAAGTACGAGCAGTCAAAGAAAGCCAAGGACGCACGCAAAAAGCAAAGTGGCGATGTTAAAGAGATCAAGATAACTCGTGCCCACATCGCCGAGCACGACCTCCAGGTCAAAGTTAACCACCTGATTCGCTTCCTGGAGCACGGAGACAAGGCCAGGGTGATCGTGGAATTCCGAGGCCGGGAGCAGCTTTACCTCAACAAGGGCTTCCAGATTTTGAATGATCTGGCCAACAGGCTGAGCACGATTTCAGTGGTCGAGAGGAAACCGACCCATGAGGGTCGGAGAATAATTATGGTTTTGTCGCCTAAGAGGGCGAAGGGAGATCAAAGTGGCAAAGAAAAAAATGAAAACCTGCAAGACAGCCGTCAAGAGGTTTAAGGTAACCTCCACCGGGAAAATCCTTCGCAGGCACATCGGACACGGGCACCTTTTGTCCAAGAAGTCCAGCGCCCGAAAGCGCCGTCTTACCACTTCTTCGGAAGTGTCGAAATCTGATTATCCGAGAATTAAAGGACTATTGCATTAAAGGACTATTGCCGGACTAACCGGTTTACAGGGAGAGTGATTAGAATTGAGTCGTGTAAAGGGCGGGCCGGTGACACGGCACCGCAGAAAAAAAGTTTTGAAGATGGCCGAGGGCTACTGGGGGTCCACTCACATTCGCTTCCGCATTGCCAGGGAAGCAGTCATGAAGGGTCTTCAGCATGCCTACGTGGGGAGAAGATTAAAGAAAAGGGACTTCCGCAAGCTCTGGATCCAGAGAATTAACGCTGCCGCGCGCCAGGAAGGCCTGGTTTACAATCAGTTCATCTACGGCCTGAAGCAAGCAGGAGTCGTGATTGACCGCAAGATGCTCGCGGACATCGCTTCCAACGACCATCAGGCTTTCAGCCAACTGGCAGAGATTGCAAAAGCAGAGATAAGCAAGCAGGGATAATTTGATAAACCCGGAACTTCTGCGCCAAGAGCTCCAGGAGAAGATCAACCACGCTTCCAGCCTGGAGGAGTTGAATCAGCTGAAAGTAAGCGTTCTTGGGAGGAAAGGGCAAATAACCCAACTTTTGCGGAGGCTGGCTGAGCTTCCTATGGAGGAAAGAAAAGCTCTGGGCTCCGCGTTGAACAAACTGAAGGAAGAGTTAGAAACCCTCTTCGAGGGAAGAACTCTCAAGCTGGAAGAGCAGAGAATTTTTGAGCTGGCGCAGAAAGAAAAGCTGGACGTGACCCTTCCCGGCGTACGTCCACCTTGCGGGAGGAGACATCCCCTTTTAAGGGCGTGGGAGGAGATCGAGGACGCCTTCCTTTCCCTGGGCTTCGACATTGTGGAAGGTCCGGAAGTGGAATGGGAATACTACAATTTCGAAGCCCTGAACATCCCCTCTGATCACCCTGCGCGGGATATGTGGGACACCTTCTACGTCACAAATAAAATGCTTTTGAGAACTCACACCTCGCCGGTGCAGATCAGGTGCATGCAGCAGTATAAGCCCCCTATTAGAGCCATTATGCCCGGTCTCTGCTACAGACATGAGGCCGTAGACGCAACCCACATGGACGTCTTTTCCCAGATTGAGGGGCTGGTGGTGGACAAAGGCGTGACCTTTGCCGATTTAAAGGGCACTCTGGAGCTTTTCGTTTCTCTCATTTTTGGACCGGAGCGAAAGACCAAATTCGTTCCCAGCTATTTTCCCTTTACGGAGCCCTCGGCAGAACTGATGATTCTCTGGGATTCCCAGGTTGGTCACCATGGTGGGAGCGACACCTGGCTGGAGGTTATGGGCTGCGGGCAGGTTCACCCTCAGGTTTTGAGAAACGTGGGGCTCGACCCTGAAATTTACAACGGTTTCGCTTTCGGGCTGGGCATTGAGAGAATCGCCATGCTGAAATACAACATCCCGGAAATCAGGCTTTTTATGGAAAACGACCTGCGCTTTCTGGAGCAATTCCGATGATCGTCCCTTATTCCTGCTTAAAGGATTTATTGACTGACCTCCCACCCCCTGAGGAGCTCGCGGATATACTCCTCATGGCTGGGCTGGAGGTAGAGGAGCTGAGTCCTGTTCAAGCTGGGTTCAGTGGTATAAAGGTAGGGAAAGTGGAAGCGTGGGAACCCCATCCCTTTGAGCCTCGCCTGCACGTTGCTCGAGTTAATGTGGGGGACAGGGATTCCATTTCTATCGTCTGTGGAGCCCAAAACGTTTTTCCGGGTGCCGTCGTTCCCGTTGCCATGCCCGGCTCCGCGCTTTCAGGGAGGGAAATTCAGGTCAGAGAATTCTCCGGCATCCCCTCTTACGGCATGCTTTGCTCCAGGGAGGAGCTGTGTCTGGATAGGGAACTTTTTTCTGTGGGGGAGGGTGGCATTGCCATACTTCCTCCGGATACGCCCATTGGTAAGGACCTCGCGCAGGTCTTAGGCCTCCCTGACTTTCTCCTGAACATCAAAGTAACTGCCAATCGCCCTGACTGGTTCTCGATCTACGGGTTAGCCCGGGAAATCGGGGTTTTCACTGGAAGTCCCGTCAGCTTGAAGGAATTTTCCCCAGAATGGCTGGAGGAGGAGGCCTCCGCTTACATTGACCTGGAAATCCAGGCGCCTGACCTCTGCTTTTTGTACCTGGCCACCGTCATTTTTGGGGTTCACGCGAAGGAATCTCCCTTGTGGCTTAAAAGCCTTCTCTGGAAGTCAGGTTTAAGGCCTATCAACAACGTGGTGGACGCTACAAACTACGTGATGCTCCTCGTGGGGCAGCCCCTGCACGCGTTCGACTACGATAACATCAGCCAGAAAAAGATAGTCGTCAGGTGCGCCAAAGCCTCGGAAGCGATGGTTACCCTGGATGGGGAAAAACGAAAGTTAGAGGAAGATATGCTCCTCATCGCTGACCCGGAAAAACCCATCGGGATCGCGGGCGTGATGGGGGGAGAAAACAGCGAGGTTAAAGAAAGCACGACCAGAGTCGTCCTGGAGTCCGCATACTTCGCCCCCTTCTCCATCAGGAGGACCTCGAGGAAATTGGGTCTGAGGACCGAGGCCTCCCAGAGGTTCGAGCGGGGGACGAACGTGGAGCAGGTGGAGTTAGGCTCCCGCCTGGCTACCCAGCTAATTTCCTCTCTTTCCGGGAGCAAAGTTTTGAAAGGAGTTGTCAGGAAAGGAAGGGAATTCAACCCCAGGTCTTTGCCCCTTCGACCCTTCAAGGTGAACCTTCTCCTTTCCACGAACTTCTCTGAGGGAAAAATCATCTCCGATTTAAAGAGGCTTCATCTTCCAGTCCAGAAATGCGGGGAAGAGCTGGAGGTGGAGATTCCGCTCTGGAGGAACGACATTTCCGAGGAGGCCGACCTGATAGAGGACATCGCCCGTCTCAACGGCTACGAGAACATACCCTCAAGCCTCCCCAAAGGGGAAGTAAGGAAAGGCCAGGAGCCACTCTGGAGAATGAGGTGGCGCGAGTTGCGCCCTTACCTGCTTCATTACGGCTTGCAGGAAATCATTACCTCCCCGCTTATTTCCCCCAGGCTTAACGAGTTCCAGTTCCTGATGGCGGCAAGAGAAGAGGTGAAAATTCTCAACCCCATCTCTCAGGAAAGGTCAGTTCTCCGCAGAAGCATCCTGCCCTCCATTCTCAATGTTATTTCCTTAAACGAGAGGGTAGGGGAGGAAATTCTCGGTTTCTTTGAGCTGGGCAAGGTTTACCTATCCCGCGGCCAGGAGGAGCTTCCTGAGGAACCGAGGGTAATCGGGCTCGTCCTATCCGCGAAAAAGGTCAGGAACTGGAAGGGAGAGGAGACAAACGTTGACTTCTTCTCTCTTAAAGGGCTGGTCGAGGAGTTCCTTGAAGGGTATGGCCTGGAATTTCAGCCCGATACCTGCAATTTGTTGCATTCGGGGCGCTCAGCGGCAATTTACCTGAAGGGAGAAAAGGTGGGCATTTTGGGGGAGCTTTCCCTTTCCGCCGCTCGTTTCTGGGATTTGAAGGAAAGGGTCCTTGTGGCAGAAATCCTTTTTCAACCGTTCCTTGAGAAACCTGCCTCCTTTTGTTTCCAACAATTCTCCCGCTACCCCAAAGTCCGGAGGGACATCGCGGTGGTAGTGAACGACCAGGTGCCTTATTTGGAGCTTGAGAGGGTAATTCGGGAAGCCAGCGGGGCTTTCCTCGAGAAGCTGGAGTTCTTCGATTTTTACAGGGGCCCCAATACTCCTTCCGGGAAAAAGAGCCTTGCTTTTACCCTCATTTTCCGTAATCCGCAGAGAACCCTCACCGAAGAGGAGGTCAGCGAGTACCTTAAGAATATCGAGAGCAGCCTGGCCTCTAATTTTAAGGCAGAGCTTAGAAAAAATTGAGGAAAAGCTCGCCCCTGCCGCGAGAATTTTACGCTCAGGACACTCTTGAGGTAGCCCGTAGTCTGATCGGTAAGCTCCTGGTTCACAGAATTGAAAACCTTATCCTTTCGGGTTTCATTGTGGAAGCGGAAGCTTACGTGGGGCCAGACGACAGAGCATCCCATGCTTCCAGGGGCTTGACCAGGAGGACAGCGCCCATGTTCGGGCCACCCGGATTTGCTTATGTTTATCTCATCTATGGAATGTATTATTGTTTTAATGTGGTGACGGAAAAGGAAGGCTATCCAGCCGCGGTTTTAATCCGATCTCTGGAGCCGCATCAGGGTATAATAGAGATGCGCGAAAAAAGAAAAGTAACCTCAATAAAAGAGCTCACTAATGGCCCCGGGAAACTCTGCCAGGCTCTGGGGATTGCTAAAGATATGAACGGGAGGGACCTTTGCTCAAGCGATCTCTGGATCGAGGAAGGAAGAGAGCCAGGTAAAATTGGTCAGGGCACGAGGATCGGGGTACACTATGCACGGGAATGGAAGGATAAACCCTGGCGCTTCTTCGAAACAGGAAGTGAATACCTCTCGAGGTGAAGAAATGGACCCACATGCGCTGAGAGTTCTGGATTTCTTCGCCATAGTGGAAAAGCTGGTGGAGCAGACCCAAACGGTTTACGGTCAAGAGCTCGCCGAGAAAATTTCCCCGCTCACTAACCTGGATGAGATCAGAAAGGCTATTGAGGAGACCAGCGAGGGTGAGGAGTGGTTGGGGCGCTACGGTGAGTTGCCGTGGGGGGAAGAACAGGATATAAGGCCCCTGCTGAATCGGGCCCGGCTGGGGAGCGTGTTATCCCCGGAGGAGCTTTTTCGGGTTAAGGAGTTCCTGGGGGTCGTCAGGCAGGTAAAGAACAAAGTCCTGGAGTCGAAGTCTTTCCCCATCATTACTGCCCTGGTAAAGGAATCCCATCTGCTTCCCGCTCTGGAGAAGGAGATTGAGAAATCGGTTTCTCCCAGCGGGGAGGTACTGGACTCCGCTTCCTTTGAGCTTCTTCGTTTGAGAAAGCAGGCGAAGTTAATCGAGAACCGTTTGAAAGAGAAGCTGCAGAGCTTAATTGAATCCCCTTCTGTTAAGAAGTACCTTCAGGAACCGATTATCACCATCAGGGATGACCGCTTCGTGATCCCGATAAAGACAGAGTTCAAATCTCAGCTTCCGGGAGTGGTCCACGACCGTTCCTCATCCGGACAGACGGTGTTTCTGGAACCCCTGGACACCGTGGATGTTAACAACGAACTCAGGGAAGTGCAGATAAAAATCAAGGATGAGGAGGAGCGGGTCCTCGCTGCCCTCTCGAAAAAAGTCGGAGAGCAGGCGGCAGAGCTTTCTCGCTCCGTTCAGGCTTTTGGACGCCTGGACTTCATCTTTGCCAAGGCGCGGCTTTCCGATTTAATGAAAGCTGCGGCACCAAGAATCGAGGAAGGTGCTTACCTGGACTTGGTCAACGCCCGGCACCCTCTCCTTAAAGGCGAGGTGGTGCCCATTGACATTCAAATAGGAAGAGGAGTTCACACTCTGGTGATCACGGGACCCAACACCGGAGGCAAAACCGTAAGCCTGAAGACAGCGGGGCTGCTCGTGCTTATGGCGCAATCCGGAATGCACATTCCCGCCTCCGCTCAATCCTGCATCGGAATTTTTGAAGGCGTTTTCGCCGATATCGGAGACGAACAGTCCCTCGAGCAGTCGCTTTCCACTTTCAGCGCCCACATGGCCCAGATCGTGAAAATCCTCAAGGATGCTGATTCTCATTGCCTGGTTCTTTTAGACGAGCTGGGAGCAGGCACCGATCCCAGAGAGGGAGCGGCCCTGGGAGCAGCAATTCTGGAATTCCTGCACGAACGCAACGTCCCTACCATCGCCTCCACACATCATACGGAGCTCGTGGCTTTCGCTTACCTGCACCGGGACGCGAGAAACGCTTCCATGGAATTTGACCTGAACACTTTGGCCCCCACCTACAAGATGCGCATAGGAATCCCGGGGAGCAGCTACGCTTTCCAGATAGCAAAAAAGCTGGGAATCCTGGCCGAGGTTTTGACCGACGCTCAGAAGCACCTGACCCTGGAAAGGGAAAAGCTGGACGAGCTGATTTCCAGGCTGGAGCAAGAGAGACAGAAACTCGATTCCGAAAGGGCGGAGGCTGAGAAGCTCAAAGAGGATGCCTGGAAGTTCCGCGAGGAGTATCTCAAGCAGAGTGAAGACCTGAAAAAGAAGAAAAAGGACGTCCTCCGCAAAGCCTACGAGGAGGCCCAAAAGATAATAAAAGACACCAAGGCTCAGATGGAGGACCTTCTGGAAAAGCTCAGGCAGGAGAGCAAGGTTTCTGCGCGCACCGAGGCCATAAAGAAGGAAGTGGAAGAAGCCAAATCCCTCGTGGAAGAGAGAATGGAAATAACAGAAAAGCGCGGCTTGCCTGTGGCCTTAAAAGACCTGCGCGTGGGAGAGATTGTCTGGATCCCCCGCTTCAAGGCTCAAGGGGTGGTGGTGGAAATTGACGAGAAAAAAGGGAAAGCGCGGGTCCAGATCGGGACCATGCGCGCCAGCTTAGAGGACAGGGAAATCGAGAGGCTGGAACTGAAGAAGGAGGCTCCCGAGGCCAGAGCAAAGGAGTTGCCCGCAAGGCCAACAATTTCCTTCAAAAAGGATATCTCCTGGAAGCTTGACCTGCACGGAGCCAGGGTGGAGGATGCTCTTCAAGCCCTTGACAAGTATATTGATGATGCCGTTATGGCTAATTTTCCCTTCGTTTACGTTCTCCACGGCAGGGGCACAGGTGCCCTGCGTCAGGCTATTCACGATTATCTGCGCAATCATCCCTCCGTGCTCCGGTTCCGCATGGGAGAAGCCACTGAGGGTGGACAGGGCGTCACCATCGTCTATTTGAAATAGCTGTATACTTACCCTTCGTCTTTCAGAACAAAAAAGGGGACAGGCTGGTTTTTTGGAGAAGAGCAAGCGGAAAAGTGGCCTGTCCCCTTTTGAATTAAGACTGTTAACCCTTTTCTTTTTGATGAGTGCGTCTCTTAAAAATGAAGAACCAACCTCCCAGCCCTAAAACCCCAGCCGCGCCACAGCCGATCAGCACCCATCCCCACCAGGGAAATCCCCTCTCTTCCAGAGAGCGCACCAGTTCTGGAGGCACCTTCCCTTTGAGCTCTTCCAGATTCTTATCCACCCAGGGGAGATAAGAGGTATTCCCGAAGCGAATCAAATTTTCCCTCAATTTGTGAAAATTGCTATAGGAGGCCTCAAATTTTTGCAGCTTGACCTCCTCCTGCGCCAGGTAAGCCAGCTTTATAGTCTCAGCGGCTAATTTGGAGAGTTCCTGAAACTTATCTGATACCTTCAAGAGTTTTGCCTGGTCTTTAACCGGCTCAAATGATATTCCATAAGGTCCCATATTCAGCAGGTCTCTTATCTCGGACATTGTGGATGCCAAATCCGGTAGGTCTTTGAAATTGATTACAACGCCACTATAGCCTTCCATCCCCCCTGACCATTCAGCTTTAGCATTGTTAAAGTTCTCCGTAATTTCCAAAGACAACCTTATCGTCTCCTTCCACTCCGGTGAGACTTGGATGGAATTCAGATAATCTCTCCACTCCTTCTCGAGCGCTGTAACGTCCTTGCCGTAGGACTCCTTTAAGGCCTTAAAAGTGTTCTCGAGGGGGCTTAGGGCAGGATCAGAGCGATACTGCCAGAGCCTGGAGAAACAATCCCAGGGGTAATGCTCCAGCAGGAAATTAATGAAAGAGACCAGGGGAAGGATAGCTTGATACTTCTTTAACGGGATCTGGGAGATCGTTTGAGATAGGTCTCCTTCAGCCAGAGCGGAAGCGTAGAGGTGCAGAGGGACAGGGGGCTGGATAAAATATAAGTCGAAGGCCATGGTTGCCAGCTCCCCTAAGTAATATTCAAAAATCTCCGTGGAACCTGGTCCCAGAAGATCCCCAAGCATAATGTGGAGAACCTCGTGGCAGGAAAATCGGAAAAAGGGCCTCAGGGGATCATAATATTGGAAGGCCATGCGATCGGTTGGTGACGCAAAGGAACGATCGTAGTCCCCCAAGTGTAAATCGATTTTCCCCTTTAAACTCCTACTAAACCTTTCCTCTAAGGTATTCGCCACCTGCTCATAGAAATCAACTACCTCCTGCCTTACCTCAGGTTGGGTTTCGTTTTCAAAATGAATGACGAAGTGCGCGCTCTCCAGAATAGATTCATTCGCTGCCAAAAGAGGAAGGGGTCCAGAAAGAAAGGAGAAACCCAAAAGAAATATGAAGATCTTGAGCGCAAGTCTCCCCAACTTCCTAATACTCATTCTTCAGCACCCTCCACCTAAGCTTGGCACCATTTTAACTCATTTTCATGTGGCTTTTACTTTTACCGCGATTGAAAAAGAACTCTTCAGCCCTCCATGGCGATTTGCTTTCGAGAAATCTCATGTCAAAAAAGGGGACAGGCTGGTTTTTGCGAAAGGAGCAAGTGGAAAAGTAGCCTGTCCCCTTTTTTTCCTGACCTTCCCTGGCGAGCTTCAATTAAGGGGCGGGGTCTATCCCCGCCCCTCTCCCCAATTTGCCCCAACTAGGACAGAATCTCAGTTAATGTCGTTCCTGAGATGTAGGCCTCCTTGATCCCTGTAAGCTCCCCGGAGTTCGCCAGGATGATTTTCCTGGAAATCAGGTTCTGCATCACCTGGGAGACCTCGGAGCTTGTCAGGTTGCTTTTGGGATCCCTCAGCGAAATCGTGTGCGTCCCACCTCTGGCGGTCGTGAAAACCAGCTTGAGGTAAGTCTTAGCTTCAGCCATTTTTTCTCTCCTTTCTTCAGGCTTTTTCTACTCCTTCAAGCGGAGCAGAAGCGGAGGAGAAGCGGAGTTCTATCCCAAAAAAGCAAGTATTGTAGCGTTTAAGGAAAGGGTTGGGAATAAATTTCTTTCCCTTTTAGGGAGTAGGAGTAGATGTGGGCAGGCAGGGGCTGGGTGGGTTGGATCCGTTCATCTTCACCCAGGAAACGAACTTCCCCACATAGAGGTTGAAGGCGCCCAGGGGCCTTCCTGCTGCCTGAGCTGCAGCCTCCCAGGCCTCCTTGGTGGTCTGATCCTCCCTTTGATATTGCCTAGACATCTCGCAAAATCCGGGCGGTCTTGTGGAGGGCGTTCCTCATTTTCCCTATGGAACTCATTTCCTTCCTTTTACCCCCTGCGGAGAGGTTTCAAGAAATAATTTAAAAATTCAATTTTGCATGGGATTTTTCTACTATCCCTCGAAGAAAATTTTTATAATTGAAGGGGCTCCTTAAGGAGATTATTATGAACAGCCGTCGGCTTCATGATAACCATAAAGACAGCTAATTGGCTCCAGTTCGGGCCCATAGCTCAATGGATATAGCATCAGACTTCTAATCCGACGGCTGGAAGTTCGAATCTCCTGGGCCCACCAAGATTTCCACAAGGTTGTTCTCCGCCCACTTCCCTATCCAGGGCAGGGCGATAGGGTCGGGCTGATATCATGGCGTCATAGCTGTCTGCAATGGCAAATATTCGAGGGAAACCCCAAGTGGTATTCCGCTACCTTTATGGATATATCGCTCGCTCGTTACCAAGTGACCACATGTATGGGGATCTATTGCTTCCAGTTGACTAAAATGGTCATGGAAAACACGAACAAGATAAAACCGATTAGATTCGAAAGAAGGAAGGCGACTAATCTATGGCTGTTCTCTCCCTCCGCGAGCCCCGACAAGGCTTCCTGCGGTGATCTCTCCCTGGAGAATGGCTGTGGTATAGTGCCAATAAGATTATTCTCAAGAGGGGGATTCTTATGGCTGGATTCAAAGAGTACGATCAATTTGACGGAATTGGCCTGGCTGAATTGGTCCGAAAACGAGCAGTACTTCCCACGGAGCTGGTAGAAGAAGCCATTCGACGTATCGAAGCACTCAATCCCCAAGTCAACGCAGTCGTCTACAAAATGTACGACATAGCCCGGAAAACAGCGGCAGGAACTCTACCAGACGGCCCATTCACTGGGGTACCTTTCCTCATGAAGGACCTTTTGCTTGATTACGCGGGTGTCCCTACTTCCAATGGATGCCGGTTGCGCAAAGATTTTATCCCTAGGCACGACAGCGAGATGACCAAACGATTCAAAGCTGCTGGAGTTATCGTCATTGGTAAAACTAATACCCCCGAGTATGGATTATTACCTGTAACCGAGCCAAAATTATTTGGTCCCGCCAATAATCCCTGAACCTGATGCGGAACGCCGGCGGATCAAGTGGAGGCTCGGCTGCGGCAGTTGCAAGCCGTATGGTTCCGATCGCGCACGGGAGTGATGGGGGAGGATCAATTCGAATCCCAGCCTCATGCTGTGGCGTCTTTGGTTTCAAACCGACGCGCGGACGAAATCCTGTCGGTCCGGTTTTAGGGGAGCTCTGGTATGGTTTAGGCTGTGACCACGTTCTGACGCGCTCAGTGCGCGACAGCGCAGCCATGCTCAATGCCACGGCAGGACCTGATGTAGGTGCCCTCTATTATGCAGCACCTCCTGCTGAACCCTTTTTAACCCAGGTTGGCGCGGACCCAGGCAAACTCCGCATCGCTTTTACTACCAGGCCTTTTTTACCTTCTAACCCCCACCCGGACTGTGTCAAAAGCGGCCTGGAATCCACTGTCAAGTTATGCCAAGAACTCGGACATGAGGTGGTGGAAGCGGCCCCCGATATTGACGGCCATGCCTTCGCTAGAGCTTTTCTCACGATGGTCTGCTGCGAAACGAGGGCAGACATCGAAGGGGCAGAGGCAATTGTGGGTCACAAAGCGAAGTTCCAGGATTATGAGCCGAGTACCTGGGTGTTGGGTTTGCTTGGAAAGCAAGTGAAAGCCCCGGAACTCTCCAGGGCCATTCGGTTTTTGCACCAAATCGCCAGGCAAGTCGGCCGGTTTTTCGAAGATTACGATGTGCTCCTCACTCCGACAGTAGCTATGCCACCGTTGATGACTGGTACGCTCCAGCCCAAGGGCAAACAGGCGCTTGGCATGAAACTCCTGGGGAGTCTTAATGCAGGTCGAATGATTAAAGCTCTTGCTGGGATCGAGGTTCTCGCCGACCAGGTTTACTCCTTTATGCCTTATACTCCTCTGTTTAACGTCACCGGTCAGCCAGCGATGTCAGTTCCGCTGTACTGGAACGACGAGGGGTTACCCATCGGAATGCAGTTTGTAAGCAAATATGGGGACGAGGCCACCTTGTTTCGCCTTGCCGGGCAACTTGAACAAGCCAGGCCCTGGGCAGAACGAATTCCACCTATCTGCGCTTCAGTTTAGATAAATTCCTTTCAGTTTCATACGTCTGAGATGTGCTAAACTAATAAGGTGGACAAGGCCAAGATCGCGGTAATGTTCCCTGCTGTTCTTGCTGCTTTTTTATACGGAACCGGATTTCCGATTTGTAAGATCTTTATGGAGCAGATCGACCCGATCCCACTTTTATCCCTCATCTCTTTCGGTGAAGGGTTAGGGCTTTTCCTTCTCCGGTTTTTCCAAAAGAAGCGCGGGCTTCAAGCAGAGGCCAGGATTGACCGCTCGGACTCGCCCTGGCTTTTGGGTGCCATCGCTTTAGGCGGAGTGACTGCGCCCACACTGGTCCTTCTCGGTCTCAAGGTCACACCCGCTGTCACCGCTTCCTTGCTTTTAAATTTCGAAACCGTAGCTACCGTGTTAATCGCTGTTATTTTCTTTCATGAGGCAGTGGGAGGGCAGGTCTGGTTGGCAGTCCTCTTTATCCTGGCGGGAAGTGTGCTTCTTTCCCTGGATTTTTCCTCTCCCATGGGCATTTCCTTGGGAGCAATCATAGTCCTTTTGGCCACGATCTTTTGGGCCCTCAATCGCAACGTTGCACGTAATATCTCCGCAAAAGATCCTTTGCAGATCATGATGATTCGTGGCTTTGCGGCCGGCATCTGCACCTTGATTATTTCATTTGCGTTGGGGCAGAGAATCCTGTCTTTTTGGATGTCTCTTTTGGCCATGCTTCTGGGATTCGTCTGTTTTGGGTTGGGCTACGTGTTTGAGCTGCAGTCCCTCCGTCACCTGGGAGCATCCCGCACGGGAGCGATCGTCACCACTAATCCCTTCGTCAGCGTTGTGGTCTCCCTGATCCTGTTCAGAGAGGGATTAAATTGGCTCTTCTATGCCGCCCTGCCCTTGATTCTGATCGGGCTGATCCTGATTTTAAGGGAGAAACACTCTCATTCCCACGTGCACGAACCTTGCACTCACGAACATAGACACCGTCACGATGACGGTCACCATGATCACACCCATGCTGAAGGAGAGGTTCCCAAAAGCGGCTATCATTCGCATTTGCACAGCCACTCGCTACTCTTTCACACTCACCAACACACGCCGGACATTCACCATCGGCACTCCCACTCCGTAAAAAAAGTCCCCCAGCTCACGGACTCAGATCCTCAATAAAACATGGGCTAAGTCAGTGCCAAATCGGGATGCCCGGCCGTTGAAGCCCTACCTATAGGCTAAAAATTATAGTTCCCAACCCTTGTCTGGAGCGGGCGTCTTTATCTTTTTACAGACCAGAAGCGATCGAAGAAAACGCTTTTACTTTGAATCGTCACAGGCACGGCCATGCAGACGCAATTCTGCGGGACGAGGCCTGTTGCTTTCGCGGCTTCTCCCAGCGCGTACTGGATGCGATTGTCGAGGCCTGACTCGGCGATTAACTGGGCTTGGTAGGGACCGGCTCGTCCCTCGAACTCCCAAAAAGGGGACAGGCTGGTTTTTGGCTTTTCAAAAGGGAAGAAAAAGTAGCCTGTCCCCTTTTTTGCCCACTTGACAACATTGCTATCCTCAGGTAATATACCGACCAGTCGGTTTGTAAATTGAAAAGGGAAATTGAGCGAAAACGAGCAAAAACCTGAAGGCGCAGAAGGCTGAAGAGACAAAATCGAAACTGCTCAAAGTAGCGGAGCAACTTTTCGCCACCAGAGGGTACGACTCGGTCTCCGTTGATGACATCTGCCAGGCAGCGGGAGTGAGCAAAGGTGGGTTCTATCATCACTTTTCCTCCAAGGAGGCCCTCTTTCTGGAGCTCCTGGACCTCTGGCTTTCCCATCTGGACGAGGAGCTGCGGAAAATTGAATCCAGCGCCTCAACCGTGGAGGAGGCTATCGCCAGGATGACAGATGTGGCCGGATACGTGATCGAACAAGCCGAGGGCAACTACGGCATCTTGTTTGAGTTCTGGAGCAAGGCTCGGCATGAAGAAAAGATCTGGCAGGGAGCGGTATCCTATTTCGAGCGCTACCGAATATTTTTCATGCAAGTCCTGAAAAATGGTATGGAAAAGGGAGAGTTTCATCCCTTTGACCTGGAGCTTTACGCTCAAATGATGGTTTCCCTCGCTGTGGGGGTGTTCTTGCAAGCTGTTCTGGATCCCAAGGGTTTGGACTGGAAATCCTCCCTCAGGAGGATGATCGGCATTCTTTTGAAAGAACTGAAGCGCGCACAGGCTTAATTATTAAAAACAGGAGGAAAAAATCTTGAGAGTTTTAGTTACAGGAGCATTTGGCAACATAGGATTAAGCGCGCTGGAAGAATTACTGAAAGCCGATCATGAAGTAACCTGCTTTGACCTCCCCACAAAAGTCAACTTGAGGATCTATAAAAAGCTTAAGGAAAAGGTCAGGGTAGTCTGGGGTGATTTGAGAAAACTGGAGGATGTGCTTAAAGCTGTGGAGAATCAGGATGTAGTGGTCCACCTGGCATTCATCATTCCCAAGATCTCCCGCACAGGAATTGACTGCAATGAGAAGCCCAAAATTGCCGAGGAGGTTAATGTGGGCGGAACATCCAAGCTGCTCCAGGCAATGAGGATGCAGCCTGTGCCTCCGAGGATAATTTTCACCTCTTCCCTCCACGTTTACGGGGACACCCATCACCTGCCTCCTCCCCGAAGAGTGGACGATCCTCCTAGGCCTGTAGAACCTTATTCCAGACACAAATTGGCTTGTGAGGAGATGGTAAAAAATTCCGGCCTGACCTGGTCTATTTTCCGTCTGACGGCCGCCTTGCCCATTTCCCTTAGGCTCGACCCGGGGATGTTCGATGTCCCTCTCTGGAACAGGATGGAATTCGTGCACACCAGGGATGTGGGATTAGCCATCGCCAGGGGAGTGAGCTCCAATGAAATCTGGAGGAAAATCCTGCACATCGGCGGTGGGCCTCCCTGTCAGCTTTATTATCGGGAAATCTTAGAGGGAGTGCTGGGATCCCTGGGCATTGCCCCTCTTCCAGAGAGCGCCTTTACGGAAGAGCCCTTCGCCACCGATTGGCTGGACACTTCCGAAAGCCAGAGAATTCTCAATTTCCAGACCAGAACTTTGGTCGACTACATAAGGGATATGCACAAGGCTTTCGGCTTCAGAAGATACCTGATTAAAGCTTTGAGCCCCATTGTCAGGCAGTACCTGCTTTCCCGCTCTCCCTACTACCGCCTGAGACGGCAGGGGAAAGCATGGGAAGGGAAGGTGGCTCTGGTCACCGGTGCCTCAAGGGGAATCGGAAGGGCAATCGCCCTGAAGCTTGCACAAGCAGGGTTAAAAGTGATCCTGGTATCCCGAAGCGAGGAGGTGCTGAATTCCCTGAAGGAGGAAATTCAGCGCAAGGGGGGCCAGGCGTTCTCTTTTCCCTGCGACCTGACTAAAGAAGAGGAAAGGATCAGGCTTTTCCTCTTGGTGGAGGAGCAATTTCAGGGGGTTGACGTCCTGATTAACAACGCCGGCTTTGGCTGGTACGGCTACCTTAAAGACATGCCCTGGGATTTAACTAAGGAGATGATCGAGCTCAATGCTGCCTGCCCGGTGCACTTAATCAAGCTCTTTCATCCGGGAATGAGAAGTCGGAGCAGAGGTTATATAGTCAACATTAGCTCTATTTCAAGTGAGATTCCTTCTCAGGGCGTGGCTCTTTACTGTGCTACGAAATCTTTCCTTTCGACTTTAAGCTCTGCGCTTCACCGGGAGCTCAAAGGATCGATAGCAGTTTCTTCAATCAAGCTGGGGCCTGTGGATACGGAGTTCTTCGAGCGCACCCCTGCAGAGGCCAGTTTGAGAATTCCTGGGAAGATCTTCCCCTTAAGCCCGGAAAAAGTAGCCTCCAAAGTTTGGATGTTGCTTAACCGTCCTCGGAGGGAAATTTACCTCCCTCAATGGCTGAGGATCATCCCCGTTCTGGAATTCACCTTCGGCTGGCTTTTTGACGCTCTGGGTCCGGCGCTTTTAAGAAGGCAACTCCAGAGATCGGCGCGCTCCTCGAAGACACCTTAGCTTACCTCTCCAGAAATAAAAAATTTCCACCAGAAATCCCGCTGGAGTTAAAAAATAGTTTACAAGCAGGCTTTCTCCAGGTATTATCAAATTTCAAAAACCGGCAAGAACAAGTGAAATGAAAAAGCTGAGCGCAAAAGAACAACTGGAAATTCTCAAAAAGGGCGTAGTGGACCTGGTCACACCAGAGGACCTGCTCCAGAAGCTGGAAAAGTCTGTCCAGAGCAGAAAACCGCTGGTGATTAAATATGGCGCTGATCCCTCGAGGCCGGACATTCACCTGGGCCACGTCGTTTGCCTTCTGAAAATGAGGGAGTTTCAGGACCTGGGGCATACAGTGGTCTTCGTGATCGGGGATTTCACTGCCCGCATCGGCGATCCCACGGGAAGATCAGCGGTCAGGCCTCCCCTGACCAAGGAGGAGGTCGTGGAGAACGCGCGCACCTACCACCAGCAGGTGACGCGAATCCTTGACCCTGAGAAGACCCGCATAGTCTACAACAGCCAGTGGCTGGAGAACATGACTCTCAAAGACCTGGTGCACATCGCAGCCAGGTACACTGTGGCCCAGATGCTGGAGAGGGAGGATTTTCAAAAGAGGTATTCTTCTGGCGTCCCCATTTTCCTTCACGAGTTTCTTTACGCACTGATGGTGGCTTACGATTCCGTGGCTTTAAATTGTGATGTGGAAATGGGCGGTGCCGACCAGCTCTTTAATTTTTTAGTGGGCCGGGAACTGATGAGGGAAATGGGCCAGGAGCCGCAGGTTTGCCTGACCATGCCCATCCTCGAGGGAACCGACGGAACATTAAAGATGAGCAAGAGCATGGACAACGTGATCGCCATTACTGATTCCCCCCAGGAAATGTTCGGAAAAGTAATGTCCATCCCGGACAACATTATGTCCCACTACTTCCTCTATCTTAATTTGGGGACACCTCAGGAGGTGAAATCCTTGGAGGAAAAGATGGCTTCCGGAGCGATAAACCCCCGAAATGTCAAGCTTAAACTGGCCACCAGGATTGTCTCCTGGCTTTACTCTCCGGAAAGTGCTAAAGGTGCCCGCCAGGAATTCGAGCGTGTTTTCAGCCAAAAAATGTTTCCCACAGAAATGCCCGAGAAAAAAATCTCCCTGCCCCTCGACCTCATTTCTTTTCTGGCGGACCAGGGCCTCGTGAGCACGAGGTCTGAGGCCAGACGTCTTTTGAAGCAGGGAGGAATTTATCTCAACAACGAGCCTCTCCCTTACCATGAGAGGTCTGTCCTCACGGCGGTTGCTGACGGCTCCGTCTTAAGAGTGGGAAAGAAAAAATTCATCAGGCTGCGCACTTTTTGAACTTTCTCCCGTTTTCCTGTTATCTAATGGAAAAGGGAAAACGGTGGAAAAAGATTTCTTGCAGGATTTTTACAGGAAGGTTCTCTCTCAAAGCGCAAGGGGTTATTTTTCCCTGAGCTTTAACTGGATTTTTGGGCTCATTGTTCTCAGTGAGGCCCTTATATTTCTTTCTGGCAGGCTGTTCTCCTCCGGTTTAGCCTGGTTTTTTTACCTGATCCCGATTTTCTGGCTTTCCCTGATCCCGTATTTCCTTATGCGCAGGTCGGATGCCGTGCATACCTTTTTCCTGGCCGATAAAAACCTCAAGTTAGAGGAGAGGCTGGTCACTGCCTACGAGGTTCTCCAGAGGGACGGCCCCTCTACCGCGCTGGAAAAACTTTTACTTGATGACGTCTGCAGGCGCCTTGAGGACGTTAAACCCGAGGAAGCCCTGCCCAGGATAACTTCCCGAAAACATCTTGTCCCGATTATTGTTGCCATAGCAGTTTTTTCCATAGCACCCTTTGTGTCTCAACTGAACTTCGGACCCTCACAGGAGCGCTTGTTTTCGGAAACCGCAGCGCTGCTTCGTGATCTCTCCGCCCTCCCCGGGAGCGAGAAAGAGGCTGTTTATCTGGAGGTGCTCCAAGCAAAAAAGCACCTGGAGGAAGGAAATTTTCGGGAAGCGGGCATCAATCTGGAAGATGCCAGGAAGCTCCTTGAAGAGCTCATGAAGAAGGACAGTGAGGCCCTCAAGAAGCTTGAGGCTTCCGAAGAGCTTTCCTTCATCACCTGGGGGTTGAAAAACAAGAGCACTTCGAGTTTAGAGCAGCTTTCCCGGTTGACCCCGGAAGAAAAAATGACCCAGGCGGCGAAAATCGCCGAAAAAATGAAAGACCTCCCCGAAGGCCCCATAAACTCCGCCCTGAAAGAGATGGTTGACTCGCTAAACCAGAACTCAAACAAGCTGGGGGAAATTTCCAGTAAGCTCGTGGGGATTCCCGGCAAGGAGGACTCCGCCTACTTGAAACTGAGCTCTCTCCTTTCCGGCATCAAACCCCTGGAGAAAAAACTCCAGGCTCAGCTTTCAGAAGGAACCGGCCAGATCCCCGGCGAGGTGGAGCAGGGGCAGGGTATGGGCACCCAGGGGGGATTGGCCCCGAGCGAAAAAGAAGAGGACATAAGCGCTTACACTAAGTCTCAAGCCGGAAGAGAATCTCAGCTTCCTGAAGGCCTGATTTACCTCCCTCCCCAGCCCCTGAACGGGAAGGGGGAGCCACTCGTTTTTCCCAGAGAAGCGGAGGGAAAATTCAAGGTGTTTGCTCCCGGCAATTCAGACACAGGTTCCTTTTACAGTTTCAGTGAGGTTCTTCCGGACTACGAGGCGAAAGCGGCGGAACAGTTCTTGCGGCTGGCGCTTCCCCCGCATTTCGAAGATTTAGTTCACAGGTACTATCAATATCTGGAGGAAAGCCCATGACACCGGAAAAGTTTGCGGAGAACTTTCATCTGATCAGGCAGGAGGTGGGAAAAATTCTCGTGGGGCAGGAGGATGTCCTGAACAGCCTGATCGTCTGCCTGATTGCTCGAGGCCACGCCCTGGTGGAAGGGGTTCCTGGTCTGGGCAAAACTCTAATGATCAAGAGCCTGGCCCAGGTCGTGGACCTCAGCTTCTCCCGGATTCAGTTTACTCCTGACCTCATGCCCGCCGATATCACGGGAACGATGGTGCTTGAGGAGGAGTTAGGCAGGAGGAGCTTTCGCTTTCAGGAAGGGCCGGTGTTCGCTAACGTGATCCTGGCGGACGAGATCAACAGAGCTACCCCAAAAACTCAGTCTGCGCTCCTCGAGGCAATGCAGGAAGGCCAGGTAACCGTGGCCCGGCAGACCCACATGCTCCCTCAGCCATTCTTCGTCTTTGCCACCCAGAATCCCATAGAAATGGAAGGGACTTATCCCTTGCCCGAAGCGCAGCTGGACCGGTTCTTCCTCAAAATCCTCATCGATTATCCCTCAGATGTAGAGATGACAGAGGTTTTGTCCAGGACCACGGGGACTTATGAGCCCAACCCGAGAAAGGTAGTTGAGGGGAAAGACCTTCTGGACATGGCCGCTCTGGCCAGGGAGGTTCCTATTTCCCGGCCAGTTTACGAGTTCGTGATTAACCTTATTGAATCTACCCGTCCCCAGAACAGCAAGTCAGGGGAGACGGTAAGGCGCTACGTGCGCTACGGCTCCAGCCCCAGAGGAGCACAGGCTTTGGTCCTTGCTGCAAAGGTCAGGGCCCTGGAGCGGGGGAGGTTCAACGTTTCTCTGGAAGACGTCCAGGCCGTGGCCCTTCCCGCTTTAAGGCACAGAATTCTTTTAAATTTTGAGGCTCAGGCTGAGGGCATTTCCCCCGATGCCGTAATCGAGGACGTGCTCAAGAGAACAGCGCGCTGAATGAGCGGACTCGCCAATTTCCCTGACTTTTCAGAGGCGTTTTTAGGGAGGCTGGCACTTCTTCGGTTCAAGCCCAAACCAGGCATTGCCGGAAGAGGTGCGGGGGAGCACCTTGTGCGCAAAGGCGGGGCTTCGGTAGAGTTTGCTGATTTCCGCACCTACACCTGGGGAGACGATTTCCGCCTGATTGACTGGAACTCCTATGCACGCCTCGACAGGCCTTTTGTGAAGGTTTACAGGGATGAAGAGGGAATTACCATTCATTTCCTTCTGGATTGCTCCAACTCGATGGACTGGGGCTCTCCCAATAAGCTCGAGTATTCCCTAAGGTTAATTGCCGCCCTGGGATTCATAGCCTGCTCCGGGTACAACTGGGTGAAGTTTCAGAGTTTACCCGACGGTTATTCTTATCCGGAAAAAAGGGGACGCTATCAAATTCCCTCCTTTTTTGATTTTCTCTCCGGGATAAGGTCGCAGGGGCAGTGTCACCTGAACAGAGAGATTTCCAGATACGCCGAATTGAACCCCAGGCCCTCACTCATTTTCCTTATCTCGGACGCCCTGGATCCCCTGGGTGTGGAAGGGGGAATAAAAAGGCTGCTGGCCAGAGGACATCAGGTAATATTTATGCACATCCTGGCTCCTGAAGAGTTCCAGTTAGAATATGGGGGAGACCTGGAGTTGGAGGACATGGAGTGGGGGACGAAAGTGGAGGTCACCCTGGAAGAGCAAACCGTCAAAGTGTTTCAAGAAACCTTTGAGAGGTGGCAGGCTTCCCTGCGCAGCTTTTGCCTGGCTCACCAGATTCCTTATCTATTTGTTCCCAGCTCTCTTTCCTGCGAGGAGCTAATTTTGAAGCGCTTTCCCATGGCGGGAATTTTGCGATAATGAATTTCTCTCAGCCGCTTTTTCTTTTTTCGCTGTTAAGCGCCCTCCTGTTTCTCTGGATTGTCCTGCGCAGACCGAGAAGGCAGTTGCGAAAGGTTTCTCAGGTTTTCCTTTTTCTGAGGGCCAGGAAGGAGGTTCTATTTAGATTTACCCGGTGGCAACTGATCAAGAACTTGATCATTGTGCTCCAGCTCCTCTTTTTAATCTTCCTTTCCCTTGCCGTGGCTGGCCCCCAGGGCGTAATTCCTCCCTGGTCCGGAAAATACTGCGTGGTGGTGGTGGACACTTCTCTTTCCATGATGGCTCAGGATATTGTCCCTGACAGGCTATCTTTAGCCCTTGACCTGGCACAGGCAAAAACGGAGGAACTTCTCTCTTCCGGGAACACGGTCTCCCTCTGGGAATTGAGTTCTCCCCCGAGAATTGTCCAGGGCTTTACCACCAATTTCCAGAAGCTAAAAGACGCCCTGCGGGCGCTGGAACCATCTTACTCTTCCACCGATATCCTGGGACTTTTGGAGCTCCTGGATAAATGGGTGGCCCCCAAAAAAGTAGAGGTGTACCTCTTCTCCGATCTGGCATTTTCCCTCTTTCCTGAAAAGTTTCCTCAACTGGTGCTTCACTCTCAGGCCGTTGGGCAAGTTTCTGATAACCTGGCAATCGCCTCCTCAAAGTTTCAGGATCCCGTGCTCTGGCTTTCGCTCAAAAACTTCTCCCAGAAGGACAGAGAAGTGCACCTCTTGATAGACGGCCAGAGATTGAAAGAGCCAGCATCCATCTGGATGGAGAGCATGGGCTCAGAGGAGGTTTCCCTGACCCTGACCTCGACCAAGCCCTACCTGAAAGTGGAGATCGAGGAGAAAGATGCCCTGCCCTGGGACAACGTCATCTACGTAGTCAGGCCGCAGCCCCTGAAGGTAATCCTCGTTTCCAGTTCGCCTTTTCTGAAAAGCGCCTTCCAGGCGATGAACCTTATGGTGGTCTCCGTCAATCCCGAGGACTACAGCCCTGATCTGCAGGGAGACCTTGTGGTCTTCGAAAATTTCCTACCCCAATCCCTGCCCGATACTCCTCTGTTTGTCGTGCACCCACCCCAGGGAAACGGATTTTTTCCCTGGGTGGGAATAGAGGAGAAAGGGTTTCCCGTCCTCAAGGAGAGCCCCCTTCTGGAGTTTCTGGACCTGTCCTCAGTTGATTTCTATCAGGTTCCCGTAATCCAGTCGCTAACCCTGGTTCCCGTTGGCTACTGGGGGAAAGCCCCCTTTCTTTTGCAAGGGACCATCGCCGGGCGGAAGGCCGTGGTCTTTTCCCCCAATCTAAGCTACTCCAATTTTACCCTGGAGGCCTCGTTCCCCGTCTTTCTGGCCAACGTGGTGCGCTTCCTGACCGGAGATGAGCCAGGACCAGTCTTGCCGGAGCAGGTCGGAAGCGAGGAGCTCCTTGAGCCCTCTTATGGAGGAGAGCGCTTTTCGGGCTCCCCTCCCGGGCTTTATTTGCACAAGGGAGCGCAAGAGCTCCGCTTTTACAGCTGCGCTTTGATGTCCGAGGAGGAGTCAAACCTCACCAGGCACACGGAGGTGGAGAGGCTTGGCGCTTCCGAAAGCACTGACGCCCCCCGCGACCTTACACCTTTTTTCCTGGCCTTTCCCCTCACCCTGATTTTGATCGAGGAAATTTTGAGGAAAAGGCATGTTTGACCTGCTTAACCCCTACCTGCTCCTGTTACTTCTCATTACCCCCTTTTTCTTCTGGGGGAAGAAGCGCAGGTTAATATCCCAGATGCTGAGGGCCCTGGTCTTTGTCCTCCTGATTTTTGCCCTGGCCAACCCGGTCCTTTACATTTCTTCCAGGGGAGGAAAGCTGATTTACCTTCTGGACAACTCGCGCTCCACAGGCCTTACCCTTAATCTTTCCGATCTGCCCTCGGCAAAAGGTGTGGAGGAGTACGCGCTTTTCTTCGGCGATGAGCATTTCACAGATCTGGGAAAAGCCCTTCAGAACGCCTCAGCGCTCATTCCCGAAGGGGGTGGGAAAATTGTGCTTTTAAGTGACGGAGCGGACACAGAAGGAGGGATGGAAAGCGGGATCGAGGCCTGCAAGAAAAAAGACATTAAGGTGGACGCCATCCCCTTTTCTCCGCCCTGGAAAGACTCCTCAGTTTCCCTTTATGCTCCCACCACAGTTATCAAAAATCAGGCTTTCCCCCTGCACGTGCGCCTGAGGACCCAGGGCCTCAATAACACCGATTTCGCTTTTCGCCTGGATGGAAAGGAAATCCTCCATGAGGCGCTTAATTTGGAGGAAGGCGATAACTTTTTCACCTATTACGTTTCTTTCGAGGAGGGGGGAATCCACGCCGTAGAAGTAGAACTGCTCAAGGGGGACCTCTTTCTGGAAAATAACCTTTCTCGTTTATACGTTCAGGTTTTGGAACGGAAAGGAATCCTTGTTGTATCCAGCCAGCCCAACGCAGAGGAATTTTGCCGCCTGTTAGAGGTTCAGGGTTTTCCCTTTGATCTGATTGCGCCCCAGGATTTTCCGGAAGAGCCCCAACAGCTTGCTGCCTACGAAGGAGTTTGTCTTCTGGACGTCAGCCCCAACGAGCTGAGTGAGGGCAAAATAAAGGCCCTCTCGAGCTTCGTGAGGGATTTCGGGGGCGGCCTCCTGGCGATAGGCGGCGGTCACTCCTTCACCCTGGGAGGGTATTTCAGGAGCGAGCTGGAGGAGCTGCTCCCTGTACTCTCTGCTCCTCAACTGGAAAAAGAGATCCCCGAAATGGCCCTGATTTTTGTAATCGACAACTCTTCCTCGATGTGGAAGCTTTCTCAGGGAATACAAAAGCTCGACCTGGCAGAGGAGGTAGCGATTCACGCCTCGGCTCCCCTAAGGGAGTTTGATCAGGTGGGTGTGCTCTTTTTCGCTGACCAGCCACAATGGGCTCTGTCTCTGGGGGCGGGAAGAAATTTCAGTCAGATCAAGGAGAGAATTTCCATGAGGGGGCCTGGGGGCGGTACTAACGCCTATCTGGCCCTTCAGGAAGCTTACCACTCCCTCGAGGGCTCGCAGGCACCGCTGAAACATGTGATTTTGATCTCGGACGGAAAGTCCAGCAAGGGAGATTTCGCCACCATCGTGAGCGAGGGGAGGAAAAACGGGGTTTACACTACAGCGATAGCGGTTGGGGCAGACGCCGATCTGGATTTCATGAGGCAGATCTCCCAGTTAGGAGAGGGGAAATTTGCTCAGGTCACGGCCGGGGAGGAGATTCCCTCAGTGATTTTCCCTCCCAGCGCGGAACAGCAGGACAAGAAAGTAGAGGAAGGGGAGCTGCTTGCGGAATTTAACCCCTCCATGACCGTTCTTAAACCCGTAAAAATTCCTCTCCTGCAAGGGTATCTCAAGACCCGGCTGAAGGAGAGAGCCATCGCCCTATACGAATTCCTGCCCCAAAGAGAGCCCCTCCTCGCTCTCTGGACTCAAGGACAGGGGAGGGTGGCAGCCTGGACCAGCGACTTTGCCGGGCCCTGGACCGCGGAGCTCTCAAGCTGGGAGGGTTTTTCGGATTTCTGGGCCAGCGTCCTCGGCTGGGTAGCGCCCCTGTACAAACCGCTGGCGTTCTACCCTGAACTCAAGGGGAAATCTCTGTATTTCCGCGCTTTTTCTTCAGATCCGGAGCCCCTGATCCTGACCCTTGAGGGACCGGAAGGGAAAGTGGCTCATGCTCAGGTGAGGAAGATCGGGCCGGAGGAGTTCGAGGAAAAAATCGCGCTCTGGGGCCGCGGCATTTATCTTCTCAACGCCTTCCAGGGGGAAAAAAAGTACACTCAGGCTTTCTGGTTCCCGGATAAGGAAACGGAGGAGCTGGGACTGGACCTCGATAATCTGAAAGCAATTTCCTCGAGAACGGGAGGAAAAATTTACCCTGGGATTTCTGAAGAAATACTGACCGATATGCCCTCTGTAGAAAAAGAAATTTTCTTAAGGGAGTGGTTGCTTCTTTTGACCATGGCCATTTATCTGGCAGAGGTTTTCATCTCGACCCGCTTGCGACTTTCCAAAAAATCTTGAAAAAATTTGTTCCCCCTTTATTGACAGAGAGCCAGCCTGCTTATAGAGTCGTTTTTTAAAGAGGCGAGGAAGTGAAGAAAGCATTACATATCACCCTGCTCTCCCTAGTTCTATTGGGGGTCCTTATTCTTTTCTCTTTCCCCGGAGGCACCCCTGCCCAGGCTTACGAGATCAGGGATTTGAGTTGGATCCAGATTCCTGACTTGCACTCCCCCGATCTCTTTCCTATCGAGGAGACGATCCAGGAAATCATGATTCGCACGCAAAATGAAGTGACAGGGGATACCCCGAAAAATCCCCAGTGCCTTCTCCTGAGGTGGTCCGATTACATCCGCTGCTTTGATCCTGGTATGCTATCCCCGCCGGATCGAAGACCGGATGATCTGATCTACCTTGTGACCGTGAACGTGACTCGTCGACCCTGGGAAGCTCACACCAGGAGTTTGGGTGGCCTGATTTATGAGGAGATCGCCAAAGAAGACCCCGAGTGGATCGAACACTTCACCACCCATCAGGACATCTACATCTTCGATGCCGGAACCGGTGAGACCCTGGGCTTCGGATACACCCCTTACGTGATGCTCCTGCCCAAGCAAGACTGAGGAATTAAAGGGGAAGAAATTAAAAGGAGAAAGATTTCACGCGAAAATTTCCTTGGAAATCTTGAACGATCTGCCCCTTATTTTGTGAGAAACCTCTTTAAGGATGTGGTTCCTTGTCCTGGCGGCTGCTCTCTACCTTTTAGAAATCTATCTTTCAAGGCCTTTTAAATTCAGTAAAAAATCTTGAAAAAATTGCCCTTCCTCTATTGACAGAGTATCTGCCCTTCCCTATAATCAACATGCCTTTTAAGTTTGACAACCAAAGAGGCGGAAAGAAAGAGCCGATAAAGTAGGTGAAGTAATTCTTTTTTCCTTTTTGTTGTCAGGCCCAGGAAGATTGGCTTTCTGGTTGCACCTTGAAAACTAAACAGTGTAGGCACCAAGCAGGTACAAGGTTTTCTTGCACCTGTCAATTCCAGAAGTTAACTCCGTTAAGGAGTTTTATTTCATGGAGAGTTTGATCCTGGCTCAGGACGAACGCTGGCGGCGTGCCTAATACATGCAAGTCGAGCGGGCCAGAACGAAGGGCAACCGGAGTTCTGGTTTAGCGGCGCACGGGTGAGTAACGCGTGGGTAATTTACTCTGAAGACCGGGATAACACCTCGAAAGGGGTGCTAATACCGGATAAGCTCTTTCCCTCGACGGAAGGAAAGAGGAAAGATGGCGGAAGGCGCAAGCCTGCTATCACTTTGGAATGAGCCCGCGTCCTATTAGCTAGTTGGTAGGGTAATGGCCTACCAAGGCTATGATGGGTAGCTGGTCTGAGAGGACGGTCAGCCACATTGGGACTGAGACACGGCCCAGACTCCTACGGGAGGCAGCAGTAAGGAATATTGGGCAATGGGCGAAAGCCTGACCCAGCGACGCCGCGTGGGCGATGAAGGTCTTTGGATTGTAAAGCCCTGTTCAGGGAGACGAAGGGATCGTCGGGAAATACCTGATGATCTTTGACGGTACCCCTGAAGAAAGCCCCGGCTAACTACGTGCCAGCAGCCGCGGTAATACGTAGGGGGCGAGCGTTGTCCGGAATTACTGGGTGTAAAGGGCGTGTAGGCGACCCTCTAAGTTGAATGTGAAATCTCTCGGCTCAACTGAGAGGAGTCATTCAATACTGGGGGGATGTGAGGACAGAAGAGGGAAGTGGAATTCCCGGTGTAGCGGTAAAATGCGTAGATATCGGGAGGAACACCAGTGGCGAAGGCGGCTTCCTGGTCTGTCCCTGACGCTGAGGCGCGAAAGCTAGGGGAGCAAACGGGATTAGATACCCCGGTAGTCCTAGCCCTAAACGTTGGGTACTAGGTGTAGGAAAGGTTCAATCTTTTCTGTGCCGCAGCTAACGCGATAAGTACCCCACCTGGGGAGTACGGCCGCAAGACTGAAACTCAAAGGAATTGACGGGGGCCCGCACAAGCAGCGGAGCGTGTGGTTTAATTCGACGCTACACGAAGAACCTTACCGGGGTTTGACACGCACGTGACCGCGCCAGAGATGGCACTTTCCTTGAATTTTATTCAAGGACACGTGCACAGGTGCTGCATGGCTGTCGTCAGCTCGTGTCGTGAGATGTTGGGTTAAGTCCCGCAACGAGCGCAACCCTCGTCCTTAGTTGCTAACGCTGTCGAAAGGCAGTGTGCACTCTAGGGAGACTGCCGGCGATAAGCCGGAGGAAGGTGGGGATGACGTCAAGTCCTCATGGCCCTTATGTCCCGGGCTACACACACGCTACAATGGCCTGAACAAAGGGTTGCAAGACCGCGAGGTGGAGCTAATCCCAGAAATCAGGCCTCAGTTCAGATTGCAGGCTGCAACTCGCCTGCATGAAGATGGAGTTGCTAGTAACCGCAGGTCAGCTATACTGCGGTGAATACGTTCTCGGGCCTTGTACACACCGCCCGTCAAACCACCTGAGTCTAGTGCACCCGAAGTCACCTCACCCAACCCGCAAGGGAGGAAGGTGCCGAAGGTGTGCTCGGTAAGGGGGGTTAAGTCGTAACAAGGTAGCCGTACGGGAACGTGCGGCTGGATCACCTCCTTTCTAAGGAGCAGCGGTACGGTGTCCGCTGGAAAGGACGGAGTTTTCCCTTAAGTGGGAGACGTCCGGCTCCTCACGCCTACACTGTTTAGTTTTGAGGGTACAACCCTCTTGACTGGAAGAGAAAGGGGATTCCCTTTTCTTTTTTAGTCTGATCCGGGGAATCCGGGTCGTTGAACTTTGAAAACTGCATAGGGTAAAAAGCTGCAATTATTGCTTGGTAGGTCAAGCAAAAGAAGGGCGTACGGTGGATGCCTTGGCGCTAAGAGGCTGATGAAGGGCGTAGCAAGCTGCGATATTCCTCGGTGAGCTGCAAGCGAGCGTTGATCCGAGGGATCCCGAATGGGGAAACCCGGCGCGGTTTACCGCGTCATCCTGTGCTGAATACATAGGTGCAGGAGGGCAAGTGGGGGAACTGAAACATCTCAGTACCCCGAGGAAAAAAAAGCAAAATGCGATTCCCTAAGTAGTGGCGAGCGAAAGGGGAAGAGCCTAAACCAGTTGAGTGTTCAAGCCTGCAGGCGTTGCTCAGCTGGGGTTGCAAGGTGCTGTGTCCTTGTGCTGCAGAGCAAGGGGAGAGTTACAAAATAGGGACTTAGTCTAATGATCCTGGAAAGGTCAACCATAGAAGGTGAAAGTCCTGTAGGCGAAAGGTTCCTATCTCTCCATCAGCATCCTTGAGTACTGCGGGAGATAACCCGTAGGAATCCGGGAGAACCATCTCCTAAGGCTAAATACCTCTGGCGACCGATAGCGAACAAAGTACCGCGAGGGAAAGGTGAAAAGAACCCCGGGAGGGGAGTGAAATAGAACCTGAAACCGTATGCCTACAAGCGGTGGAAGGACTATGTAGGGCTTGCTTCGGCGGGCCTTACAGTCTGACCGCATGCCTATTGAAGAATGAGCCGGCGAGTTATGGTGCGTGGCGTAGGTTAAGGAGTAACATCCGGAGCCGTAGCGAAAGCGAGTCTGAATAGGGCGTCGTCCTTCGGGACAAGTCGCGTATCATAGACCCGAAACCGGGTGATCTACTCATGGCCAGGGTGAAACGGAACTAACCTTCCGTGGAGGCCCGAACCTGTGGGGGGTTAAAACTCCTAGGATGAGCTGTGGGTAGCGGAGAAATTCCAATCGAACCCGGAGATAGCTGGTTCTCCCCGAAATGCATTTAGGTGCAGCTTCAGGTGACTAGCGGGCGGTGGTAGAGCACTGAATGGGCTAGGGGTCATACCAGACTACCAAACCCAATCAAACTCCGAATGCCGCCTTGCCGTACCCTGGAAGTGAGACGGCGGGGGCTAAGCTTCGTCGTCAAAAGGGAAACAGCCCAGATTGCCAGCTAAGGTCCCTAAATCTAAGCTAAGTGTCTATTAAGGAAGTGAGGGCGCCTAGACAGCCAGGATGTTGGCTCAGAAGCAGCCATCATTTAAAGAGTGCGTAACAGCTCACTGGTCAAGCGCTCTTGCGCCGACAATGTTCGGGACTCAAGCTTAGTACCGAAGCTGCAGGTGTCGAACTTCGGTTCGACGCGGTAGGGGAGCGTTCCATCTGGGGAGAAGGTAGACCAAAAGGACTACTGGACTGGATGGAAGTGAGAATGCCGGCATAAGTAGCGAAAAGCAAGGCGAGAATCCTTGCCGCCGAAAGCCTAAGGTTTCCTGGGGAAGGTTCGTCCGCCCAGGGTAAGCCGGGCCTAAGCCGAGGCCGAAAGGCGTAGGTGATGGATAAATCGGTTAATATTCCGATGCCACATATTCCCCGTAAAAAGCGATGGGGGGACGCGGAGAGGTAAGCGGAGCCGGTTAATGGTCGTACCGGTCTAAGCCCGTAGGGTGGCTCTTTGGTAAATCCGGGAGCCGTTAAACCTGAGAGGTGAATGGGAGCTGCAGTTTCGGCTGTGGCGAACTCCGCCCAACTAGCCGCCTGGAAAAGCCTCTAGCATTGGGGGATATGTGTCCGTACCGCAATCCGACACAGGTAGGCGGGCAGTTTTCTGCCAAGGCGCGCGGAAGAACCCTGGTTAAGGAACTCGGCAATCTAGCCCCGTAACTTCGGGAGAAGGGGTGCCCCTTCAACCCAAGAAATTTACTTTCACGGGAGGAAGGGGCCGCAGCGAACAGGCTCGAGCGACTGTTTAACAAAAACACAGGTCTCTGCTAAGCCGAAAGGCGATGTATAGGGGCCGACGCCTGCCCAGTGCAGGAAGGTTAAGAGGAGGGGTTAGCCGCAAGGCGAAGCTCAGAATCTAAGCCCCTGTGAACGGCGGCCGTAACTATAACGGTTACCTTCAAGTGGCCGTTAAAAAATCTGGCTATATGCTGGAACGCTCGTGTATCCCATGCTACCGAGGAGGTGACAATGCATTGGGTGGAGCAAATCAGCAGGAAAGACTCTCGCCTACCGAGAGGTTAAAGTATTTCCTGGCAGGATTTATCGAGGGAGAGGGTGCCCTCACAGTAAGCATCAAAGAGCACCCGGGTCGCTTCGGCTACTACGTTGATCCGGAATTCTTCGTGTATCAACACGTAAGTGGTCGTGCGCTCTTAGGAACCCTACGGAAAATCTTTCACACGGGAAGAATTTATCCCAAGCCAGGAAATCCCAAGGTGCTGGTCTATGCAATTGCGGATCGTCGAAGCCTCAAAGAAAAGGTAATCCCTTTTTTTGATCGTTACATCACTCCCTACAGCTGTAAAAGGGAAACTTATGAGAGGTTTCGCGAGATTCTGGCAATGATGGACCGTAAAGAGCACCTGACCCCTACCGGGTTAGTGCGTATCGTCGAGAAGGCATACGCTATGAACCCGAACGGCAAAGGGCGTAAAAGACTACGCCCATTGCAAGAGGTATGTGAGAGAATCCTCAGAGGCCATACGCCAGACATCCCTCCTCAAAAGGGATGAAGATATGGTCCAGTCCCTATGGCGACATAGGAGTAACTGCCTAAGGTAGCGAAATTCCTTGTCGGGTAAGTTCCGACCCGCATGAATGGCGTAACGACTTGAGCGCTGTCTCGACCAGGGATCCGGCGAAATTGCAGTGCCCGTGAAGATGCGGGCTACCCGCGACAGGACGGAAAGACCCCGTGGAGCTTTACTGTACCCTGATATTGGATTTTGGTACACCTTGTGCAGGATAGGTGGGAGGCTGAGAAACCGGGACGCCAGTTTCGGTGGAGCCAACCTTGAGATACCACCCTTGGTATGCTGGGGTTCTAACCTCGAGCCGTAAACCGGCAGGGGGACAGTGTCAGGCGGGCAGTTTGACTGGGGCGGTCGCCTCCTAAACAGTAACGGAGGCGCCCAAAGGTTCCCTCAGGCTGGTTGGCAATCAGCTGTTGAGTGCAAAGGCATAAGGGAGCCTGACTGCGAGACCTACAAGTCGAGCAGATGCGAAAGCAGGGCTTAGTGATCCTCGGATCCCGCATGGAAGGGTCCGGGCTTAACGGATAAAAGCTACCCCGGGGATAACAGGCTGATCCTTCCCAAGAGTCCACATCGACGGGAGGGTTTGGCACCTCGATGTCGGCTCGTCGTATCCTGGGGCTGGAGAAGGTCCCAAGGGTTGGGCTGTTCGCCCATTAAAACGGCACGCGAGCTGGGTTCAGAACGTCGTGAGACAGTTCGGTCCTAATCCGTCGCGGGCGCAAGGAAACTTGAGGAGTGCTGTCCCTAGTATGAGAAGACCGGGATAGACAGGCCTCTAGTGTACCGGTTGTCACGCCAGTGGCAGAAGCCGGGTAGCTATGCCTGGTGGAATAAGCGCTGAAAGCATCTAAGCGCGAAGTTCTCTCCAAGATAAGGTTTCCCTCACCGTCATGGTGGTAAGGCCCCTGGTAGACTACCAGGTTGATAGGCTGGGAGTGTAAGCTCAGTAATGGGTTGAGCTGACCAGTACTAATAGGCCGAGCGGCTTGACCTACTAAGTTTTGGTCTTGTCCATAGATCGATTTGCCCTATGCAGTTTTGAGAGTTCAACGAATAAATTGGCTCTGGTGGCCATAGTGGAGGGGAAACACCCGTTCCCATTCCGAACACGGAAGTTAAGCCCTCCAACGCCGATGGTACTCTGGGGGAAACCCCACGGGAGAGTAGGTCGCCGCCAGGGCCTTTTTGTTTTCAGGTTTCCTACAAAAATAGGGACTGT
>Ga0172363_10000016_pt1 | contig 97210 bp, 87 predicted proteins | sample LakKivs2_kivu2a2_FD_114541 | JGI IMG/M metagenome (GOLD analysis project Ga0172363, IMG submission 114541) | Sediment microbial communities from Lake Kivu, Rwanda - Sediment s2_kivu2a2 | ecosystem: Environmental > Aquatic > Freshwater > Lake > Sediment | place: Rwanda: Western Province, Lake... | reverse complement strand
TCACCATTGAAAGTAACCAGCCAGCTTAAAGCTACCTGTGACACAGTCGCGCCATGAGCCTCGGCAATCTTCTCAAGCACTTCGATGACAGGCATCGTCGATTGAATCCTTTTTGCTATTATCTTCCTGCGCGCCAGCGGGCGGCCGTCCAGTAAATCGGGTTGGCGATGAAACTTGCCGCTGAGAAGACCGAACTCCAGCGGGCTGTAACAGATGATAGACACGCCGAGCTCCCTGGCCGTATCGATGACACCGTTGGTCTCAGGATGCCGGGCCAAGATATTGTACCTGATCTGATTTGAGGCAAGAGGGATGCCGCGACGCCCGAGCGCGTCATATGCCTTTATCATCATCTTCGCGGAGAAGTTGCTGACACCCACGGCGCGTATCTTACCCGCCTCGACGAGGTCCGCCATAGCGTTCATCTGCGCCTCGATGGTGGCAAAAGAAAACGGGTTGTGTACCTGATACAGAGAGATAGGAAAGGGCGACAGACACTCAAGACGCTCGTTAATGGTCGAAGTTATCGAACGGGCGAACCTTAAGGCGGGCCACCACTTTGTAGCGATGACTACATCGCCTTTATCGATGCCCGCCTTGACCAGCGCAGCCGACAAATTCCTCTCGGAACGTCCATTTCCGTATATCTCGGCTGTATCGAACCAGCTTATGCCGCCATCAACGGCCGCCTTGATGATTCCGTCGACGTCGCCCCGGGAGAGCCTTTGCCAAAAATATTTGTTGAATCCCTGCCCCTCGGCCAGCTGCCAGGTGCCCAGCCCTATCGGCGTGATCTCGATATCCGTCCTGCCAAGCCGCCTCCTCTGCATCATGGTTCACCTCTCACATCTGGATAGAGCGATATTAGCAGATTATCATATTGAAAACCACATCCACCGTCCAGCCTTCCAAGATAGGTGCTATCTGGAAGATTTATTAAGTAATCTCCATCCCTCTTACTCCCTTCCCTCAAGGAAGGGAGGACTTAACTTAACTAACCCTTCTCATGGAGAAGTGGCTGTAACCGCGCCTGTCTATTAACCCTCACGTAGGGGCGAATCTTGTATTCGCCCTTCCTATCACCGTAGGGGCACGGCACGCCGTGCCCGTTAAGTCCCCCTCTTTTTAGAAGAGGGGGTAAGGGGGAGTTACATTTAATTATCTTCCCTCTCCCTCTGCAGGGAGAGGGTTAGGGTGAGGGCCTGCACGCCGCAGCTAAACAGGGTCATGATAATGTCACAGCAACCATCAAGGTATAGCTTTCAAAAGCGTCATTCTGCTAGAATGAGCGCACTGGGAGTGAAGCGATGACAAAAATACTTGGAATAGTGGGCAGCCCGCGCAAGAAGGGAAACACCGATATATTAGTCGACAGCATCCTCGATGGAGCCAAAGACGCCGGAGCCGATGTGCAGAAGATACACCTCAAAGGCCTGACAATAAAAGAGTGCGACGGATGCTATGCCTGCTGGAAGGGCAGGGAATGCCCGAAGAGAGACGACATGAACGATCTATATTCGTCGATTGAGGCAGCCGATGCTATTGTGTTCGGCACGCCGGTCTATTGGTTCGGCCCCACGGCGCTGCTCAAGGCATTTATCGACCGACTGATCTACTTCAACTGCCCGGAGAACAGGCCAAAAATAGCCGGCAAGGCCGCGATTATAGCCAGCCCGTTTGAGGATACAGATATGGAGACGGCAACACCTATGTTGGCCTTTTTCGAGAAATGCTTCGACTACCTGGAGATGGCACCGGCAGGGCGCATCCTTGTACCGGGCGTCGCAGCTAAAGGCGACATTCTGGCAAAAAGCGATGAACTGGAGAAGGCGTATAAACTTGGCGCAACGCTGGCAAAGAGAAAAGCTCGGTGACCTATATTTCAAGCATCGATCAGAAACACATTTACGTTCAGCTTTCCCTGGCCATCTTCCAAAGGGAGATGTCAGCACAAGAAAGAAGTGAAGGAGAATCTCCTTCCGGGGGAACTGGGGGTGTCCCCCAGATTTATTTACGTCCCCCAACGTGTGGGGGACTATCAGGGGGTTCGGACATCAAACGACCAGCGACATTTTAAATCCGGGGAACGGGTGATGACCGCAGACTCCAAGTAGAAAGAGCTAGATGAGACATTGACCAACAAAAGATTACTGAACGGAGGAGAGACATGAAGGAACTAAAAGACTATAGCGGACCTTTCATAAAGAATATCAAGTTTGAAGACCTCTCCAAAGAGACGCTGGCGCGCCTACTGCGTGTCTACTGTAAAGAGATACTCACTCTTGATGCATACTGGAGCCAGCAGATGGGCAAAAGAGCTGGAGAGCAGGCGGCTCGCGAATGCCTCATCGATAACTGGACCCGCATCGGCAAACACGAGATGAAGTGGACCATGGAGGCACTTAACATAAGAGATAACGACATCGAAGCCTACGTCAAGATTAATCAATTTCTCCCTTCGTTCGCGCAGGGCGTTTTCGACTACGACTGGGACCTTAAGAGTAAAAAACACGCCATACTGACGGTCAGGCACTGCACAGCTTTCTCCGCGTTGAAAAGCCGCGACCCGGAGAGGCTCGACTGGACCTGTAGGGTCTTTGAGGACGCTGGCATGAAGGCCTACACTGAAGCCCTGAACCCGAAGATTAAATGGAGACCGCTCAAGGTGGGTATCACCAATGAGCCCGATGAAATCGCCTGCAAATGGGAGTTTTATATCGATTAATGGAATCTTCCAGGGTTGGCTCACTCATCCAGATTAATCTGAGGCCGCTTCTTGGGATGAGCGCCCCGCTGCAGCCTGCCGGTGCGCAGGTTTAAATACCGCCTCTTCTCATGACCGCCCCTCTGTAACCGATAGCTGGAACCGTACTCCCTGCGCCTCGCCGGCCGGGCACCACGGAGCAGGCTATACCCACGCCTCCGCGTTATCTCGACAATAAGCGCTATCAGCATGACCAGAACTAGGAACCCCATGATTCCAGCAACAATCCAGAGCCACATAGCAATCCTTTCATGACAGTGCATTCATAGATTCAGCGATTCTACGAAGAAAATCAAATTGGTACAGTATATGTTAATTGTTGAATCGATGTCAAATGATGGATGAAAGATGATAATAGTCCGAACCCCCTGCTGGTCCCCCATACGTTGGGGGACATAAATAAATCTGGGGGGCACCCCCAGTTCCCCCGTCAGGAGACTCCATCTCCTGAACCTCTCTCTTATGCGAGGTAAGTTCCCCCTCTTTTGAGAAGAGGGGGTTAGGGGGAGATAGCTTTATCAATATTACCCTCTCCCTCCGCAGGGAGAGGGTCGGGATGAGGGCCCTAAATAAAAGAGTGGGGACTTAAAAAGTCCCCACTCTTAAAACTTGTCTATTTGTCTAGGAATCAGAGCCGTTTTTTGACTCTTCTCCCCTTAGACCTCGAAATCGTCCTCCGTACCCGGCTGTCTCCTGGACCGTTTCCCCCTCCGCGATTTCTTCCCGCCTTTTCCAGCTACCCTGACTATGATAGCTATGACTAGAACCAGGATGACAAGTATCATAACCCCGACCACAACCCAGACCCACCAATCAATACCCTCATCCTCCCCGGCCTGCGCCGGCGCAGGAGTTGGAACTGTACCCTCCGGGACAGCAAGAACACCGTAGATGGTGGTATGAGTGATAGTAAAGGTAGCCGTTCCATTCGCATTGACAATTCCAGTTGCATACTCCCACTCGCCTGTGACCTCGTTTAATACACCAATCACTACCTCCTCGCCCGCCGCGACTTCGCTCGGATCGAAGGTGATGGTAATCTCGATGCCCGGGTTGAAGGTCATGCCGTCCGGATCAATGTCAAAAGCCGCGAGAACATGGCCGCCCTCCGGCGGATCGGGGAGCGGATCCACTGGGGTAACCGTAAAATCGTCTATCGGTGCACCGGTAGGCCCGAGCACCTCTGTTCCCGATGGAATGTGGACATGGACGCTTCCATCAGGAGACGAGGCGTCGACCTCCTCCTGCAACACTCCATAGCTGTTCATATTCCATGTGCCGCTGCTGCCGGCAAGATTGAAGCCAACCTCATGTGGAGCCGGTGTCGGGGTAGGCGTAGCGGTGTAAGCAGGTGTCCCCGTAGGCGTACCACCCGGCGTCCCCGTAGGCGTTGACGTCGGTGTCCCCGTAGGTGTTGCTGTTGGAGTTGCGGTCGGGGTTGGCGTCGCAGTCTCTGTAGGCGTAGGGGTAGGAGTAGGCGCCACTGTTGGCGTCACTCCAGGTGAAGGCGGCGTATAGGGCCCGCCGCCACCCCCGCAAGCCGTGATTACAACTGTATAATGATCAGACAGGAAGTACTGCGGACCGGGCAGTGTAGTAGCCCTCAGCTGGGCCAGATAGGTTCCAGCGGGCATGCCCGTGGTCCTGAATCTGATCTCGTAATTGAGCCGAACCGTAGTGCCGATATGGCCGTATCCATATCCATAACCCCAATGATAACCGTACTCACCATATGAGGTACCGTTAAAGCCGTAGCCGTAGGCATATCTATCAGCACCGCTCTCATAGGGATACGGTGGATTAATCAAGCTAACACCGATAATCTGGCCGCTGCCGGGATTTGTTATTGTGCCGCCAACATCAAATTGAACCCAGGCATCTGTACCAGCCCCGTTATCTATGTCCAGCTGGACATAATTAAAAGGCACCAGCTCATCGCTGTTTATATCTATACGGGCATAAAGAATATAGTCATATCCTACGCACATGGTGGGTGGTACGTACGGTATGCTGAGCTGAATGGCGCTTGCCGTCTGAATATTGACCAGGACCAGGGATACTATGACTATGAGCGAGAGAAATATACTCAGGACAAGTCTCTTTCTAAGAGATCCCCTGGAATCCTTTCTTCTAGAGCTTCTCATTTCTACGCCTCCGTACTATGGCTCAATGGGAACAACACTACCTCTCATCGTAACTATCTAGACATGAGTTGGGCAAGTATAATACAAATCTCTATCTTTGTCAACTGGCTATAATCGCAAACTCTCATTTAACACATCTACGAATTGATGATTCCTCTAGCGGAATGGCAAATGGAGGGCAAAAACCCGCTCACCGCTTCTTGAATTTCGAGAAGTTCATGCGTGAGTTTAACTTCTTCGCCATGCGGCCAGTCCAAAGGCGTCTCCTGGCGTAGAGCCATACGATGGCGATAATAGTAATACCGCAGACTATCAACCATGCGTTGAGCAGCGTGATACCGATATGGAAAACCCAGTTGCACCAGAAGACGGTGAGCGGTACCAAAGCTATAGACAGGCCGAAGGAAAGGGCCAGGCGTTCAACCGCATCGATCTTTCCCCTTTGAAAGAATACATAGCTCCAGGCAAAGCCGGGCACAAAAAGAATAAATATAGAGCCGAAGATGATTCTCACAACATCGCCTGCATCCATAGACTAGTCGCCTCCCTCGTACTTATAAATGATGGCATCATCGTCATAGACCACTTGAAAGTATTCGTCATCGAACTTCTCAAATCCAAGATAGCAGTTATCGGGGTTCTTGGCATAGAAGATATAGATTGGTGATTGGTAAACATCAAGGAAATCGCGCGCCGCCTGAGAATCGTTTGTGGCAAAAAAGTCGAACCACTGTTCCCTGGTATAGCGGTCCCACTCAAACAGGCCGGGCGCGATGACGCTGTGCCCGCTCCACCCCAGCACCCACGGCGCGTCATGGCTCAGCGCCAGCGCATAGGCATCCCCCTCAGCATTGTCACGCAGCCACTCCACAGCCTCCAGCTGCTTTCCCGTAATCAGCGGCTTTGTGTCCTTCACGCTGTCAATCGTCGGCACCGCAGCCGCCACTACTATGAGAACAAGCACCGGAGCGATGATAAATCTGGGCACACGCCGCCGCTGCAACAGACCGTACTCTATTCCCAATGCCGCCAGCACGATCACGACTATGTCTAATGGTATTATGAAACGTCTGAAGAAGAAGAGCTCAAAGACAACAATGACCAGGTTTATCACAAAATAGAAAAAGATGCTGTTCCAGTTCCGACGCAGTATCAGGTAGAAGAGCCCTATCAGGGCGAACGGTATGTAAGACAGCGCCACCTCAGTATAGGTGGTGAAATTGAAGAAAGTGCCCCCGCCCAGCGGCTCCCCCGTCTGGATATTGGTCACTGCCGAGGATACCGTACCGGTGAGCGTGTCCCAGTTCACACCCCACCTGGCGATCCAGAAGGGCAGTATCATCAGGGCCGCGCCGAGACAGGCGTATATGATGCCCTTGCGTCTGTGGACCAGGAAATAGGGTATCAAGACTAGGGCAAAGAGCAGAAACTCCGGCCGGTGGAATATGCCCAGGGCGGCCAGCATCACAGCCATGAGCCCGTGCTTCTTCTTCTCCAGCGCATAGATGGCGAAGAGCAGGAACATGAGTCCGAACGCGTTCTTGAAATAGAACCAGGCAAACATGTCGAACTGGGTGAAGGACACGGCATACAAGAGAGCCGCTATGAGCCCGGCCCTCTGCCCGAAGAGGCTCCTCACCACGATAAACACGGGAAATACCAAGAACGCAGATACCAGCGGGAACATGTAATACATGAACTGGAGCGAATCGGCCCCGGCGGTCTGGTGCGCCGCGCTGAAGAGCACAAAGAGCCCCTGCTCATACATCTGCTTGATCCAGAGAGGGAGTCCCGTCTCCGGTATTGAAGGAAGGGCGCCGGCATACGTATCGAACGTGTATTTATAGAAGCCGGGGTCGTAGCCCAGCGGCACCGGATAACGTATGTACGGTATCACGCGCAGAATAAGGGCCAAGAGGAAGATGGCAAAAAGGAGCGGCATGGCCTTCCTTAAGGTGCCCCCCTCCAGCCGCTGCGAAGCAGCCACCGCCGGTATGGCGAAGAGCGCGACCACGATGGCGAAGATGCGGTAATCCACCGGGAGATGGATGACGTTCAGTGCCTCCAGCAGCGCCAGCACCGTGAAGATGATAACAAGCTGCAGGTAGCTGAGGTCGATGATGCTATTGATCTTTTTTATCTTCTCCCTCATCGTCCCCCTTGAGTATCAGCACGGAGAGTATGATTATCAGGATACAGCTCACGATGGCTATGAGATATGAAGGCCAGCCTATGTCCCTGGTTTTAATCCATACTATGACCAGGCCGGCATTGGCCGCGCAGCCGATAATCACCGCGTCCTTGACGCCGATCGGCTCCCTGGCCCGCTCATTCTTACTGCTCCTCGCGGTGAGCACGGCGGGTATCCCCAGGACGATGACGGCGATGAGCAGATAGTTCAGGTTGAGCACGCTGGAGGCGCTATCCTCCCATATGATGTCAACGAGGAGCAGCATCAGGTAGGTGACGAGAAAAATGACAAATATGTACTGAAAGAACTCACCCAGAGCCCTTAGGAACAGCCACTTCCCCGATGGATCATTATTAAGCTTCATACTCATAAATCTGCCTGCCACTCTACCTCTAATTCCCTCGCCCTCCGCACGGGAGAGGGTCAGGATGAGGGCCAGATAGCCTCCCTAATCTTATCAAGCACGCCTTCCATATTGGTCAGGACTTCGTTGTTCCAGAACCTGAGGACATTATACCCTTCTCCACTGAGCCATACCGCCCGTTCTTCATCATGAACGACAGTTTCCCCTTCGTTGTGATGACCGCCGTCCAGCTCGATGACGACCCTGCTTTCCAGATTAACGAAATCGACTATGTACTTTCCTATGGTCTGTTGACGACGGAACTTCGCGCCATCCAGCTGTTTGTTCTTCAAGCGAGACCACAGAGATTTTTCAGCTTCAGTTTGCCTGCGGCGCAGCTCCCTGGCAAACATTATCCTTATCGAACCCGCCCCCATCCTAGTCTTAATCCTCTCCGATTTATTCTGTCACCCTCCCTTTTATTCCCTCCCCTCAAGGGAGGAAAAACCAGTTACCCTCTCCCTCAGCAGGGGAGAGGGCTATGAGGGTCAGCGCCTCCAGAACGGCTGGGCGATGAGCCTTATATTTATCCAGTCTAGAGACACCGTGCTGTTGGCATATGCCGCCTGGGCCAGGTGCGGCACGTTTATGCAGAAGCTGAGCTTATTATCCACGATATCCAGGTCCTGCGCATCCCAGCGCACCCGGCCTATGAACCAGCCGGCGTCGTTCAGCGGAACCATGTAGTCGCCGTAGTCCATGACCACGTAGTCCACGTTGTGCTGTATCCAGGACATGCTGTATTGTATGTCTATTATCTCGCACCTCTGCGGGAAGAAGAACGACTCCGGCGTGAAGGAGAGGTAGCCGGCAAGATAGATTTTTATATCCTGACTGGGCGCTATCAGACAGTAGGGTCCGGCATAGGCGTATATATAATACGATGTATCTTTAGCACTAACGTTCGTTGTCGATGTGTAGCCATCACCGACGATGGCTATCTGCTGCAGGCCCCCATCGTGCGATGTGCGCAGGGTGAGCTGCCTGGGCCCGAAGCTCTGCCCGTACAGCCCCACCCCGTCAATGCCGTTACCATCCTCACCGTAATATGCCATCCCTGTCCCCACCAGATAGATACTATCAGCTACAACAAGTTTGGCCTGGTTGATGCGTATCTGTGTTATCAAGAAGTCATCCCCACCCGCAAATTCTATGCGGTAGGCGCCTTGCGCAAGGTTATCGACACTTATCGAGCCATATTGCACCGGGCCGAGCACCGAACTGTTCGACGTAGTTCCATCATCGGGAATGCTGGCAGCACCCAGAAGCTGTCCATCGAATGAATAGACCTGGAGCGAGAGGCCATCGGCTCCGTTTGTGGAGTTCAGGTCCCGCTTGGATACATCCATCTGCAGCGAGCCGCCATCAACATAGGTCCAGAATGTATGGGCGCCGCGCAGGGCATCACCGATTGTGAGCCAGCCGTCCTCATACCCGGATTTGCTGAAATACGGGAGGAAGAGCGAATCGCGCGTGAAGGCGAAACAGCCCCGCGGCGCATCCACCACGATATCGCCCTTATTGACCTGGAAATGATAGATACCCGGCTGCAGCGCGCCCGTGCTGTACCACTCATCCGATACATTCATGAAGAGAGTCTGCACGCCGCCCGCCCCGTAAACGTTCACATACTGAGGCATCATGGCCTCGGATGTTTTGAACCTGATCTCCCCCGGCGCGGCCAGATAGCACCAGGCCCATGTAGCTCCCGGCTCCCCACCCAAATAAGCCTTCCCCCCTATATATAGCGGGCCTTCCGTCACCAGCTCGCCGCAGTTTAACGATAGGTAGATGATGATGAAATCGTCGCGGCCGCGGTCCGAGCTCACCTCGAGGCGGTAAGTGCCCCTCTCCAGTGACGGAGTCGTGATGTTCCCGTACTGCTCCGGGCCCAGCCCCCTATCACCTTTCATGTTGAAATCGTCCCGTATGACACAGGAGCTTATGAGAGAGCCGTCGAGCGAGGAGACATTGACACGGATATTGCTGAGGCCTTTGAGATAGTTCAAATCGCGCTTGCCTACGGTGACATTAACCACGCCGCCATCGGTATGGAAGTAAAAATCGTGCGGCCCGCGCAGTATGGCCTCGCTCGTCACCTGCCGTTCGACAGTCTTGAAATTCACAAACGTGGTATAGAGCGGCTCGCCGCTGTCGAAATCCAGCACCTCTATGCCGGGGAATTCATCCCCTGCCACAACCTGATCCACGTTGAAACCGACATTATTGCTGGCCACCACCGAACCCAGCGGCGCGTGATTCTTGAAATCCTCCACGCTCATAAAATCGGGAGGGTTTTCAGTATCAATGGCATATATTCTAACCAGGTCGTCCTTGGTCACCAGCGGCAGCTCCGACACCCCTGAATAGAAAGGGGAGTAGAGGTCCTTCCAGAGATAGCTTGTTTTCCCTCTCTCCTGGGCGCTGACCATGAACGCCGATGAGTCCGGGAAATCCCCGGAGAACCTGGCCGTGACCTCCACCTTGCTGGCCTTGCCAAGCACATTGCTGTCCAGCGTGAAATAGACCGGACCGCCCTCCAGGTTCCTCAAACTCACATCGCCAATGATGCTCTCATTCGATATATGGTCCCATGGGCCGGTGAGAACAGCACTGCCTCTGGTATCATCCGTACCCACGTCTACCTTATAGGCTACCGAACCGCCGAATGGCATCCAGTTAAGCTTGATGACCAGCACCAGTATTAGAACTGGGATGAGCCAGAGTAGCTGCAGAAGGAACTTGCTGTCTGCTTTCCTTGGACGGAGCTCTTTGGCAGTGGAAATCAAACCTTTCAGTTTATCTCGCATTAACGGTAAATCTACTCGCTTCTTACTAGAAACTATTTACTCCATTGATATTCGTATAATATACTACTCTTCACATATAGAGACAATCTATACTTTATATTTAAGAATTCTTAACCTCAAAACGTGTAATTCTCTCCTACTCTAGCCGATTGAATGACTTGGCTCCTATAGAGTATAATCACACAATCATTCTGTGATAATCGGTGGTTATTCTAATTGCTAGGTGAGACAAGTGACTCTGAAGAAATTAGTTTTTAAATTGTTAATATTATCCTCTAAAGCTTTCTCGGATACATGCCTAAAGAAAGTCCCTTTCTTCACTTCAATATATAAATTCATCTATGAATTATCAAAACCTAAGGGAATAGTCCTAATCAAGTGTCAAGATAATAAAATGTACCTAAATATGGAAGACAATGGCGTTTCTCCTGGTTTATTGAATAAGGGCGTATATGAACCCTTTCAGACAGCGATTTTTCAGAAGTTACTCGTAAAAAATATGACTGTAGTTAATATTGGGGCAAATATCGGATACTATACATTAATCGCTGCACATGCAGTTGGTCCTAATGGAAGAGTCTATGCTTTTGAACCAGAGCCAACTAATTATAAAATCCTTGTTAAGAATATTGAGGTAAATGCCTATAAAAATGTCATACCCATACAAGCCGCGGTAAGTGATAAACAAGGCACATTGAAACTTTTCCTTGATAAATTTAATTTTGGCGGTCCTTCTTTAGCAGAACAAAATGTTAGTATAAAAAATGGCTATATCGAAGTGGAGACAGACTCCCTAGATAATTTTATTGAAAAATATGATAAAGCCCTTCAAGTAGACCTCATTCAAATGGATGCCCAAGGCAGCGAAGGTTTAATATTACACGGCGCTTTAAATATACTATTAAACAACAACTTAAGAATTATTATGGAATTCTGGCCGTATGGCCTTAGCAATATGAAAACCGATGCTTTAGGTTTGTTAAGAAGAATAGAAAGCTATGGATTTAAAATAGGATTAATTGATGAAACAAACAAATGTGTGAGTTATTTAGTTCTTGAACAAATTGTAAATATATGTATAAATTTACAAAAAAACGGCAGGGGTCATGTTAGTTTATTATTGGGAAAATAGATCCTCAGGGGAGATTCCCAGTCGCACGAAAAGAATGGGGATTACAACGAATTTAGAACATGAAACTCATGAAATGACAATGACACTTATAGAATTTGTAAAGATAAGGTGGTACTCTAGAGAAACTATTATTTCTAGATAGAGGTAACCACCAATTAGGTGACCCCAACCACTTACCTCTCACCACCTTCTTCCCCAATCCTAACTATCCTCTTAGCAATCTGGCTTTGTTCCCTCTTGAGCTCCCCACCTTGCCAGAGACAACAGATATATAACTATGTTTATCTATCAACAGATGGCTTCAACTAGGCTATTTTCGGTGGAACCTACAAACTATTTGCTCACGCCACATAGTTCTTTCTAACAATATAAATCCGCGATTCTGAAAAATTGTAACAAACTCTTCTTCCGTATAGTCATTTACCCACCCAGCTGAACGCCGCAGACATATATCCCCAAAGCCCTTCTTTTTAGCTGCCGCATATGAGGCTATAACAGTATGGCAGATTGAATTAAAAACAGAAATTAAACGTGGTATGTCATTAACATATTCGAAGACTCCAGTCAAAACCACAACATCTACAACTGGTAGCGTCGGTAGTTTTGGCGCATTTAAATCGCAGATGACAGTATCAGGGCTACGTTTAACGACATCGGAAGGTATATATGTGCAATTTTTAGGTAAATACTTGGTAAGTGCCATATGACCGGCACCGAATTCTAATACTTTTGAATTTGGTACTATCATAGTAGCAATTAAGGCACTCCTAGACTCCCATTCAGATAATATATTATCCAAATTCGACCAACGACTTATATCGGAACGCTTGAATAGTTTTCTGAATAGAGTAGCAATAATTCTACGTATATATCCAATATAACTGCGGTATCGCCATAAAGAATTAAACGAGTTACGTAGTCTAATTACCATGTTTCACACGACTCTACCCAATTATTAACTCAAACTTTCACACATATGCTTAGAAGGAAAGGGGGCATGGTGATACCAATATTGCTTAGTCAACTAATATTGGTATAATATACTACGCTTTAGAGATTGAGACAATCTTTCGAATTGCAAGAATTCACATAATGAAACCGATATTTAAAAGCTTCTACCATCGCATATCTCTCATTTGTAGTGAAAGAGCTATAGATTTAGCATACTGCTATAATTATCTTGCCAGGCATTTGCCTTACAAATTCTCCAAATCTTTGCAAACTTTCACATTACAAAAAGAAACCTATAGTTATTTTTTTCATAAATACAACTTGGCTTGGAGAAATGAGAGAGCTGTAGAAGTCTCAATCATTTGGAGAGCAGTAAAAGTACATCAGGGGCAAAAAATTCTAGAGGTAGGTAATGTCTTATCTCACTATTTCCCGGTTAATCATGACATTTGTGATAAACATGAAAAAGCAAAGGGCGTCATAAACCAAGACATAATCAACTTTCAACCAGCCAGTAAATATGACTTGATAGTAAGCATCTCAACTTTAGAGCACGTTGGCTGGGACGAAAATCCCCGCGAGCATATGGCAATACTCAAAGCGATTGAGAATCTAAAAGAATTACTTGCACCAGAAGGCCAATTACTTGTTACGTTACCTATAGGTTATAATCCCATGATCAGCGAACTCATAACAAGAGGGGCAATACAATTTACAAAAATGTATTGTATGAAGCGAATCTCTAAAAGAAATAAGTGGATAGAGACTTCGTGGGATGATATCTCTGATGTAAAATATGATCAGCCCTTTCCCTCAGCTAACGGTTTAGTTATCGGAATCATTGAAAAGAAAACATCCTGATTGAGATTGCTATGCATGCAAATTACACGATTACTAATCAGATTTCTTTAATTTGTGATATGACTCAACTGTCCATCTATAAAAGGCACGGCCAGGTATGGAAGCTGCTAAACCCATAATGGATTTTGCATCGAAAGGATAAGTCTTAAAAGCCTTTATATAGTACATTCTCCCCTTAGCGATATTGATACCTTCCACTAAGCAGATATAACTTCCTAATCTGGCATAATGCGCCGCTAGAATTCTACGATCTTTGCGGATTTCGTCTACATGTTTACTCAGTATACACTCAAGCCCCTTGATAACAGCAGGATTACTAACGGACATACTGTCAGACATCACATATCGGACTACGAGAGGATTTTTAACATATTTAAACTTAGTGATCTTTGAAAGCCTTATGCAAAAATCAAAGTCACCCGCATTAGTAAATCCTTCATCAAACATACCAACCCGATCAATGAATTCTCTTCTAACTATCAATGCCTGTAAATATATTGGATAGAAATTCAACACATACTTATATATGTCGCCTTCAAGCGCAAGTTTATCATGCAGATATTTTCTCTTATCCCCATTAACATCTATTGTTTCTGAATATACTGCACCAACATCCGAGTCCGCCTGTTTAAAAACAGCCAACTGCTCATCAATTTTTGAGGGGAGATACTCATCATCACTATCTAAAAAAGCTATATATTCCCCTCTAGAAGCTTTAACTCCGGTATTGAGTGCTACGCAATACCCACGGTTTTTTTCATGCCGGATATACTTTATCCTGTTATCATCAAATCTACTAACCACTTCTTTCGTATCATCCGTGGAACCGTCATCAATAATAATTAACTCAAAATCAGGGAATGTCTGTGCCAGTACGCTAGTTATAGCCCTTGATATAATGTATCCTCTATTATATGTCGGCATAATAATGCTAACGGTGACGTTACCTGCTGTATTGATCATGATAATTTTATACTTTCAACTCAATTTATTTACTTGTAACATATAAATGCATCAAACACTAATGCATTACCTAATACTAACAAATGGACAAACAGACATTAATTTTGTAGTGTCTATCACTGGTTTGTTATATCCCTTAAATAAATCTAAAAGACCCTTCAGCTCAGGAATATCACTTGTAAGATTAAAAGGTTTATAAGCATCTATTTTAACCGATAAGAAATAATCCTCAAATTTAATATCCTGTCCAGCTAATTGATCTGAAAACCGAACCCAAATTGAAGGTATTTCATAAGCATGAGAAGTTATTATTCCGTGAAGAGAACTAGATATTGTTCTTTTACAGCGGTTAATATCATCGACTACTTTTTCAACGTGATCAAATACATTTATTACTAATACAGATTCCGCTTTCACAGCTCCCTTCACTTTCTCATAGTCTACATAGTGAGGTATAATCCCAACTTCGTACTCTTTTTTTGTTTTAGGAGTATATAATTGCGGCAAGAGCAATGCTGGATCACCATATATCTCCGGACAATCATATCCCAATTCCAAAATTCTATTTCTTGATAAAGGCCCTCTTACTGCAAGTACTTGCTTTGGCTTTGATATTTTATCTCCATGAAAAAGTATGCCAGCACCCCATACTATGGCATTCCTATTTATCATCTGTAGAACGCTACCAGTCACAACATAATATTTCTTTAAACAAAAATGAGGATTGCACCAAAATACCTTTCCCCCTGTCATTTTCTCAATTAAGTAAGGTGTGACCAGATCTCCAAAATTTCTATTTCCTTCCCCATTCCACCAGTATGAAAGTATTTTCTTCCTCGGATTGAATCTCTTACCTCCGTTATTCATCACTAGTTGAGACACACATTTATCGAAGATATTAGTAAATATATCTTTAATAACACTGGCAATATAAGATAAAGGAATGAATACAGTTAACAAATGGTAGAAATGAAAAACGCGCTTAACTAGATAAAAGTTTTTAAACACCTGCATTTTTAAACTCTGTATTTACATAATTCATGCTATTTTAGTTGCCTTATACATAAGGGCGTCAATCCTTTTATCATCTGCTACAAACCCGTAGCTCTCTAATATCTTCTTACAGTCCAAATAATAATCGCCATTCAAAGCCTCAAATAGAATCTTTATGTTATTACTTCTAGCCACAGTGTCCTTCATCCCAAGCAATACCTCTTTCTCAGACCCCTCCACATCTATCTTAACTACATCCACTTTTTCAATCCCCAATCCCTTCAAGATGTTATCTAGAGTATTACCATGCACTGTTATGACCCTACCTGATACCTCCCGCTTAATGGAAGAGCCACCTTTCTCATCAGCCGATGACAAAAAGAAGTTAACATCTTCTTCTTTATCCCAACAGGCCATGTTCAATGCATATACGTTCTCAAGCTTATTGAGCTTTATGTTCTCCAAAAGAGTTTGATAATTCTCAGGATCGGCTTCTACTGCTATCACTTTCCCCTGATTTCCTATCTGCCTCCCTATCTTAATAGTATATCTACCAATATTGGCCCCAACATCAACGAAAATACCGGCTTGAAACTTATCAAGCTCACCTGTTAACTCTCTCTCATAGGATACAGACGTTAACCATATATCGTTACTTCCCTTCCTACATTTGAATATGCCATTCTTATTCTTTATCAGTACTTCAGGAGAATGTCTTGCTACTAAGCCAGGCAGTCTACTTGGAGAACGCACTATGATCCTAGCAAAATAATAGATAAACAACCTAAATATAGTATTGGGTATTAACCTTATTTTCTCTCTTATACCATACCCTGTCATAAATATTGTTGACCAGAAGCATAAATTCATAATACGCCTAGCTAGATGAAACTTTCGGAACCCTTGCACGTGTTGCTCTCCTTTTTAGTTATTCTTTTCTACGCTATTCTCTACAAATCCGCTGGTCCATTTCTATATTCATGTAAGCTATACCAAAGCTACGAAGATTCTACTACTCATTAATAACTAACTTGATTAACAGATATTCGTATAATATACTACGGTTCATAATAAGAGACAATCTTGACTAAAAAGTTCCAGACTGATAAATCATGAACACTGTACAAAGGATTGCTAAAAATACTGCAGTACTACTATCCACACAGTTAATAAGCTATTTAATAGCCCTTTTCTATGCGATATACAGCGCTCGCTATCTTGGCCCGGAAAGTTACGGAGTACTTTCCTTCGCTTTAGCTTTCACTGGGCTTTTAGCCTTTATTTCAGACCTCGGCCTTTCACCGCTTACTACAAGAGAGGTCGCCAGGGACAAATCCCTGGCTCCGAAATACCTTATAAATGCAGCTATCATAAAAATAGCCCTATCAGTTGTTTTCTTTGGCTTGATGGCGCTGATTGTGAATACCATGGGTTATCCCCAAGAGACGATAAACTCTGTATACATTTTTTGTCTATACGCGATATTTCAATCTTTCCATTACTTGTTCTACGCCATATTTCAATCCCATGAGAGGATGGAATACCAGGCTCTGGGACAAATACTCGGCTCTGTTCTAATACTTGTCGGCGTCATTCTTGCCATCAAGTACAGCCTTGGAGTAGTCGCATTCGCCTGGTTGTATTGCGCATCCGCAATTATAGTCTTTGTATTCTGCTTTGTTATCATACTGCTCAAGTTTGCCAAGCCCCGTTCAGAATGGTTACCATGGAAAGTAGAGATTAGATGGGACTTCTGGAAGCGGACTCTCAAATCGGCACTCCCCTTCATGCTGACAATAGCCATTGCCGGAATCTTTCTCAAAATTGACGTCATCATGATCTCCGCCATGAAGGGAGACTCAGCCGCTGGCTATTATAATTCCGCCTGTAATCTAATAATGGTATTATTAACCCTTTCCGCTGTCGCAACAGCCCCAGCCTTCCCGGCAATGTCACGATTTTTCATCTCATCAAAGGATTCCCTTAAAATAGCAATGGTGAAATCCTCCAAATACCAGTTCATCTTAGGACTGCCAATCGTTGTGGGAACTTTCATGCTGGCGAACAGAATTATATCCACTATCTATGGTTCCGGGTTTGAACAGGCTGCCGTTGCCCTGCGGGTTTTAATCCTATACTTGCCATTAAGATTCGTATGTAATTCTACGGGATGGACGCTGGCAGCGATAAACAAAGAGCCTCTGCGCACCCTCAGTGTCGGGATAGCGGTACTGGTAAATATCGCCTTGAATTCTATCCTAATCCCTCCATACGGCATCCAGGGTGCAGCTATCGCAACCGTGATATCGCAGATATTAATGTTTCTGTTATTTGAATACTTTGTCAGAAAAAATTTCCACGGGCTGCCACTGCGTGAAATAGCGGTCAAGCCATTGATAGCATGCGCAATTATGGGTGTCCTCGTTTTCTTTATAAGAAAAGAATCCTTGCTCCTTGTAATCCCCGCTGCCGCTATATTGTACTTCGCACTTCTTTTGTTCTTGAAGGCTTTCGATGCAAAAGATAAGAAGATATTTAAAGACATCATCAAAGGACTGACTAATTTACTGCAGATTAGGAAAACAGGATAGTAAAATACTTGCAGACCAGTCAGAGCGTTTTCTTGTACTTAACATTTCAAGAAATAGAAGTAGGAGAAATCTATGACAAACGCATTGTCTGCCTATATCAAGCGTGGCAACAAAAAGGTTGAAGGGTGGATACATCCAACAGCGATAGATATGATATGTAAACTTTCCAACTTACAGAAGCAGATGGAAATTCGAGGCCCAGTTTGTGAGATAGGAGTGCATCATGGAAGACTTTTTATATTATTACATCTATTAACAGAAAGTGATGAAAAGAGCGTTGCGTATGATTTATTTGAGCGTCAAAATGAAAACATAGATAAATCAGGGTATGGAGACAAGACAATTTTCCAAAAGAACCTCAAACATCATCATTGTGATCTCAACCGCATTTCAATTAACACTGAAAACTCGCTGAACCTGACACCAGATAGAATAATGAACGATTGCGAAGGTAAAGTGAGATTATTTTCAATCGATGGAGGACATACCGGAGAAACCACATTTAATGATTTATCGTTGGCTGACAAAACATTATGCGATGGCGGAATAATCATTCTGGATGACTTCTTCAATCAGGAATGGCCAGGAGTAGCTGAAGGAACTTGTAAATACCTCTCTAACAATACCGGACTTTTCCCTGTAGTCATCGTAGAGAATAAATTCATTTTTACCAATAACAAGAATCTCGCAAAAAGTTACATTGATGGGATTAATCAATCACGTAAATGGTATAAATCCAAGAAATATCCATTTTTCGGGAGTGAAGTCTTACTATTTTTCCCTACTAAGAAAAATGTTGAAACCTTATTAGCTAAGACATACCTCTGGGAATCGATTCGCGACAAACCTATAGGCAAATTCATAAAGCGTAAAGTAAGAGCAATTATACACTGACTTCACGGTAGACTCTAAATGTCTCCGCTGCAGTCTTTTCCCAGCTGAAAGTAGATGCTCTTTTTATACCTTTATCGATCATATCCTGCCTTAGAGAAGTACTAGTGAGAACCTCGTACATAGAAGCTGCGAGAGCGTTAACATCACTTGGATCTACAAACATGCCGCCATCATTAACTGCCTCAATCAAAGGAGGAATGTTTGATGCTATTACAGGGGTACCGCATGCCATTGCCTCTACACACGGCAAACTCCAGCCGCTATACAAACATGGATATAAAAATACATCGGCACAGTTATACCATAATGGCAACTCCTCTTCAGGAACATACTGCATAAAGACAACGTCATCTGCAAGATTAAATTCTCTGACCAATGCCAATAACTTTTCCCTTGCCCTTTTCCACTGAGGATTACCAATTTTGATGAATTTAACCCCAGGTAGTGTCTCTTTTAATTTAGCAAAAGCCCTGAGAAGGGTGGGAAGGTTTTGGCGTGGTTGTTCAGAGCCCACATACAAGACAATTTTCTGGTCTTGCGGAATATTGTACTTATCCAGAATGGTCTTATCCCTGTTTACATAAAATTGGCTGTGGTCAAGTCCTGGGTTCACTACACGGATTTTACTAGCGCTGCAGCAAGCATACTTGATGATTTCATTTTTGGAAAACTCTGAGATTGTAATGATAAAATCAGCTTTTGTTAGTCCTTCAATATTCTGTCTCCAATAAAATGATCGAGAACCAAAATATGCATACCATATTAAATCGTAACAAGTAACTATGGCCCTATCAAATTCAAATAGTTTGAGGAGATATGCAAACTCCTGGCAAGTGATATGTTTTATATTCCCCTCTCTAACATGCTTTCTAATAATAACAGGATAAATAGCATATCTGTTAATATGCCCCTGATAAGGAATACTATGACTGGAAAACGGGGTTCTTAAACGATGATATTCTATTCTGTTCAGTCTTACGCTGGTCAATCGCTTACAGATTTCGCTTTGGTACCGTGCCCAGCCATACGTTTCCGCTACTGATAAGCCATTAATATAGTCAATTTCTATCAAATACTTACCTTCTCATATACTTTCAATGTCTCTATTGCCATCTTTTCCCAGCTGAATAACTTCACTCTCTCTAACCCTTTCCCAATCATGTCCTGTCTTAAGCCTGTATTTGTCAGAATCTTCTGCATCTCCTCAGCCAGTTGATTAACGTCATGAGGATCAACCATGATTCCAGCATCACCAACTACTTCAGGAAATGATGAAGTATTCGAGGTAATCACTGGAGTGCCGCAGGCCATCGCCTCCAAAGGAGGTAAACCAAATCCCTCATACAATGAAGGGTAGACGAAAATATCGGCAGCATTATAAAACACTGGCAGGTCTTCAACAGGAATATAGCCTGTAAAAACGACATCATTTTGAAGCTCTAGTCTATCAACTGTTTTAAATACTTCCTTATACTTCCAGCCTCTCTTACCTACTATAACAAGTTTATGCTTGATGCCAGCTCTCCTAACTATGTGAAATGCTTCGATCAGAAACGGTATATTCTTTCTCGGCTCAAGCGTACCAGTGTATAAGATATATGGGAAATTAATAGCATACTTCTCATCAACTACCTGAACTTCCTTTCTCGATAAAGGTTTGTACCTTTCCTGATCAACTCCTTCATATATAGTACATATTTTTTCTGGCGGGATGTTTACATATCTAAGTATGTCCCTTCTGGTACTATCAGAGACCGCAATTATTCTATCTGCATTCTTTAGAGTCTTTAAGAACAGCGCTCTATAAATCATGGGTCTTCCTGACAGGAAAGCGTCTGGTAATAGCATAGGTGTAATATCATGAGCTGTTACCACACTCTTCTGTCTGGCTTTAAAATATGTAGGCACTTGCGAAGGATTATGAACTATATCAATATCTTTATTTTTATTGAGCCTGATTGCCGAATACAGGTACCATGCGTAAGTCTTTGAAATGCCACGGAACGGATTTCCTATTATCAGTTCATCAGCGCCACTGAAAATACCAGATTTTCTATAATCTACTAAATGATATTTATTCCCATCACCAATCTTGAGCAAATTATTTACAAGATGATAAACATAGGTCCCTACACCCGCTCGTTCATTGTTGACTAAATCTGTATAAATCCCTATTTCCACTATAATTCTTATACCTTTACTATTTATTTAGAGCCAAAAATATCTGATTGTTTCAGCTATTCTGAATATGTACTAATCTCATAGATATGAACATAACGTACCACTGTAAGTTCAGTCATCGTGAAACTGCCTGACAGTTCGCTGAGTATTTCAGTGTTTGCATCCGATCCTGTATAGAAAGCGCCTGTAAAATATGCTGTTCTGCCATCCTCCAGGGCCAGAGCTATTACGCGTTGTATCTCCGGATATCTCATAGATTCCGGCACTTTTGGATAATAGATTACATTGTCATGATCTTCCGATGATGCAACCGTACAAACCTGGTCAGTAATAATTATTGCATCCTCCGGGATCAAAGTATTAATCTGATTACTTACATCACTTAGACTTTTTCTATATCCTTCAAACATATTCAAGCCATAGTATGGATACTCAATTATGAAAGCCAGGCTTGCCAGCATAACCACAGCCCAAAGGCTGCAAAAGAGAACCTTTGCATTGGCAGACTTAATGATTCTTTCTATTAAATCGTTTAACAACCCCGCAAGCCCTATAGGCAATAACACGTAAACGGGCAATAGATACCTAAGAACCGTTGATTGCAATGTTTCACTGCCGTAACCATATCCTGCATAAGCCCTGCCATGAAAAACAAGAAAAACTATAAAAACCAAAGTGAGGAAAACTGCAATCTTTCTTCTGCTCTTATTCCTGAACATCATAACAGCGCCCAGAACCGAGAACGGTAGAAACAGAGATGCGAAAGTCCTTGTAAAGAAAAAGCTAAAGGTATTTGCAATAGCTCCCCTCTCAGCAGCCCCGAACCCGAACTGAGAGAGAAAAGAGCCAGCTTCACTTGTTGTTGATGATTCAAAACCTGGATAGTAGTACGCGTGATTCATGGGTTCGTATAACGGATCACCATATAAAGCATAATTAGCTATAGGAAATACGATGAATATTGCTACTATAATTGGCGCCAGGAAGAACAGATATTGCCTCTTTTGTACATGTTCCATGAATAGATATATAAGGAACGGAATAACTAACAATGCTGCCGGAAGCCTTATCATAATAGCCACAGATAGAAATGCGCCGGCAAGTACAAACCTTAGATTGTTCTTGAAAGCTACCAGGCACATAAAAGAAAGCAAGAAGAATGTGGTCATTGGAACCATATTAACATGCTCAGTTGACCATCTTATCCAGAGAGAAGTAGTAAATAATGCCAAGGCAGCAAGAATACCTAAATATCTACGATTGAATATCTTTCTGACAATTAAGTACATGGCAACCACGCCTATAGCTCCAAATAACGGCGATATCAGGAAGAATGACTCCTCCCCGAACAGACCGATAACAAACGCGTCAAACAATACCGTTCCTGTAAAATCTGGTGGATATTGCGTATGGTCGTCCTTGTAAACGGAAAAACCGGGATTAAATACCGTAGTATTGTATTCTTGGTTCAAAGGATTGTTTAGATTAACATCTCCATTCTCTATTAACTCTTTTGCACCTACAACGGCTCTTGCCTCATCGGGTGACCAGAGCATTGGCGTTGCATAATGAAGGAAGAAAGAGAAAGACAATGTAAAAAGCAATAAAGCTATCAGAACATCTGTCCTCACAGTTTTCACCAGTATATTTCTTATACCCTGACTCATGAAGCGCAGCTTATTAAAAAATCCCTTCAGAAAAACCTATCCAATCACCGATTTATATACTTCAAAGACCTTACTTGCAACTACTGACCAGTCAAACTCTTTCAAAGCTTTTTCGCGGGCATGCAGACCCCTTAATCTCCTCTCCTCTTTATTTTCTAGCACCTGGTTAATCACATCTGTATATTCCTGTCCTGATTGTACAAGATAAGAAGAATCGTCATCCAAGTAATCAAATACACCAGGTATGGCATTAGTCACGATCGCTTTGCCCATAGACATAGCTTCTAATATAGAATTATTTGCGGTAGCAAACCTCAATGGCTTAAAGAAAAAGTCGGCCACATTGTAAAGATCTACTAAGTACTCCTCAGGAATTCCGCTAAGAAGAATTACATTTGAGAGAGAACGTTTAGATTTGCCAATCCCTACCCCCATAAACAATACCTTGGGAAACTGTTGTGCAATCTTATAAATATCTTCTACCACGGTACCCATTATCCCTGTTGTGAGACATATGAAATCGAAATGATCCTTAAGCAACTCACACTTCACATTATTCTTTGGTGGTCGAGGACAAAAATGAGCCGTATCAACTCCATGAGGGATATAAACTACGTTCTCAACATTGTATTTTTGTTCCAAGACTTCTTTTAAGTTAGTTGAAACTGTGATTACGCGTACTGCCTTCTTATATACTATACGTTGAAGCAAAGTATGATACTGCCACCAGACACCCTTTTTCTCAATATCGCTAGTAAGATGAATTGTAGCTATAGTATTCCCTTTGAAACTCGGGAATAGACCAGGGATAGGATAAAGTGCATGCACAACATCATAATCTCTAATATACCTCAACGCAGCAGCTGATAATATTAATCTTCGTTCCAGCAATACATCAGACGGGGGTGTAATTACACGTCTGACGTTCAAGTCATCCGCATAGTTCAATCGTCCAAACTTCCATGTAAGCACATCTACATCACATAAATCTTTTAGATAGTATGCAATTCTCTCATATCCTGAGTACTTAGAATGGTGTATATATGGCTGCCAACAGTGAGTTAATAATAGGACATGCATTTTATTCAGACCTTATGAGATTGAATATCCATCTTATCAATATAGAAGTCTTCATCCTTAACTAAATTAACCATGCCCCAGATATTTATAACGTACCCATGACCACATACGCCATTCGATAGGAAATTTAAAAAATCTCAGTTTCCATCGTATGTTTGCCATTACCGCAAAGAATATATTAAAAAAGAAATACGGAACTACATGAAGTTTAGATTTGAGTCGGGGAATAAATCCAAATTCATTGATATATCTAAACCTGACTATATCTGAAATTGTTATCAAATCCTTCTGATATTTTCTCTCTAACCACGGTTGATCCGTAATATGCCCGTACAGAAATTCCCCCCACTCCTCCAGACTCGCCGGTAGATGATAGCCCCATTTATACAATCCATTCGTCAAAGGCGTATTCGGGAAAGGTGTAAAGATGAACAAACCATTTATTAAGGCTTTATCATAAATCGTTTTGATTTTATCTATCAAATCCATAGTCTTATATACATGTTCTTGTGTTTCGCCTGGGAAACCACACATAAAAGATAATATAGGTATGATTTGTGATTCCTTACATTTACTTACAGTAGATATCGTATCTTCAATCTCGATGTCTTTATCAATTGATTTCAGTATATCAGCTGAACCGCTCTCGACCCCAAACAGCATCTTCTCACATCCGCTTTTCCTGAGTAGATTGATAAAATCTTGGCTGTACTTGGCAAAATAGTTCACCCTACACGTTCCGTACCATTTAATATCCAGCTTTTTTTCTATTAACCCATTACATATCTGCTCTACTCTCTTTGTATTCACAAAGAAGTTGTCATCATCAAAATTAATCTGCGCCGGGTGGAACTTCTTAACAACATACTCTAGATCTTTTAACACGTTCGCGCTGCTTCTACAACGATAGCTACCCTTATTGAAAGCCCTGTTATAACAGAAACCGCATCTATGAGGGCATCCACGGCTTGACTGGTATGTAAACTCAGCAGTGTTGTACTTACTCATATCAACCAAGTGATATGGCAGAATGCCAACTTCATCCAACTCTCTCCATTCCCTATCCGGATTGACTTTTACCGCTCCATTCTCTTTATAAGTAACCCCCTTTACACCTTCAAAGGTCTGTCCCATCTGTAATCTCTGGACAAGCTCTAACAACGTCAATTCCCCTTCACCACGAACAACTATATCTACATACTGATTCAAAATAGTCTGGTCAGGAAGAAGGGATGCGTGAATCCCACCCCATATTATCGGTATGCGAGGAGAGATTTCTCGAATCTGTTTGGCAAATTTGATACCATCCAGAATCATGGGACTGGTCATGATACTTATGCCAACACAGATTGCGTCCTCCTCTTTGAAATCTAGAAGATTATACCTGCCAACCCGCATATCAATAATTCTTGAATCAAACCCATTTTTCTCAAGAATTTCGGCCAGAAATAAACATGATAACGGTAATTGCGGTCTGATACTACTTTTACCAGGAAAAACCAGGTAAACCGCTTTTTTCATATGCTCTCCGTTTTGATAATTATATACATGAACCCATTGTTACCATCATGGAATCTACAATCAAAACTGTTAACCAGTTTGAGTACCGCTTTGCTCATTAATGAAGATACACGCCAGAGCAAACTAATAGATAAATAAAAGAATCTAAACATGGGACAATTCCCAAAAAATATATTCATTTTTACATTATCGCCACTATCAGCTATAAGATTCTTTAACTCCTCAGTCTCATAACCACGCCTGTAAATATGTCCCCACTTTTTATCCACCCAAGCTTGCATGAAAGAGGGGAAAACCTTTATATTCTTACTGGGGACAGATAATACAGCGACCCCGTTTGTCGACAATAAACTTATCAATTTCTTAATAAATACTTCGTCATTTTCTACGTGTTCCAGAACATCAAAGGCAAATATCCTATCAAATTTCTCATCCCCAAAGTTATGAGTGATGAAATCATCCTGGATATACTGTATATCAGAAAACCTGTTCACTGTTTGCAAGTCTATGCCTACTTTAATATTAGCCTTGACATTCGAAAGTATGAAACCGTCATAGCAGCCTATATCAAGCACTCTTTCTCCATCCAGCGGAAGGTTGAGCTTCCGGGCTACTAACAAACGGTAATAAGTACCTAACCGCATATGATTACGCACTAGCTATTTCTTTGAGCGTATCTGAATATCTTCTTCCTATGATCATCCAATCATAATTCCTGCTGATGGCTAATGCATTCTTGGATACTTGTGTCCTAAGGTCAGCGTTGTTCATAAGCCTCAGCACTGTAGCCGCAATATCGTTCGGGTTCTTTTGTCTGATGACGAAGCCATTCTCGTTATTCTTAATGACATCAGGTATGCCACCAACATCAGTTACAATGCAGGGCTTTCCTGCTGCCAGAGCTTCCAGTACTACAACCGGCATACCCTCCGTATCTCCGGAACTGGCAACGATAGAAGGTACAATAACGATATCGGACATGGCGAAATAATCAAGTTTCTTTTCGCCGCCTACATATCCCACAAATATAATATGATCTTGAACATTCAACTTCTTTGCGAGATTCTCCAGCCCACCTTGCAGAGGGCCCTTACCGCATATTAGCAGTTTAATATCCTTGTTCTCTGCCAGTATTGCCGGCAGCGCCTCTATTAGATATTTGAATCCCTTTTTCTCAACCAGCCGCCCCATGGAAAGAAGGACAAATTTTGCATCCACTACATATTTTGCTTTTAATTCCTGCGCCGCAAAGTTTCTTTGAAACGGCTGTGTGTGTACGCCCATGGGCACGATAGACGTCTTGCCACGCATGTCAGGTAGTACATTATCGGGAACCAGTTTTAACAGTCTCTCTCCAATGTAAGATGATACAGCGGTTATACTGTCGGAGTGATTAAGAATATAAGCGGCCATCCTTGTTTTGAACGGCAACTTTTCCAATGTAAGGACATCTGCTGCATGTACGGTCAGCAGATGCCCTGTTCTTCTGTATTTACTACATATGGCGCCGACAAGTCCTGAGGGAATAATCCAATGGGAGTGTATCACATCTATTTTTTCCTTTTTCACTATCCACAGGGCAAAACGCAGCTCTGACAGTATTGCTGAAGGAACCTGCAGCCATGCCAAGAAGCTGTGTTTCAGGTTCGGCAGGACACCACCATCGTAGAACAGTTTCTGGAATCGCCTTGGATAGAAATAGGGGAAGCGGTATATCTTTATCCCGTCCATGACCTCCAGGCAAGCTGCCCCTTTGTGATGAGGCGCCAGCGTTATAATTTCTATACCATTTTTGACGTATTCTTTACACAGCTCATAGACAAATGGCGGGGTTGTATCATCCCGCCATCGTGGAAAAGTTGTAGCTAGAACAAGCACTTTCATAGCTCAGAATCCGTCCAATACAAAGCTACCTAATTCTTGGATTTATTCTGTTCCTGTTTTCTAAGCCGATATAGTATTTCCTCGCTCAACATCCTCTGCTTCTTGAACATATCGGCTATTATGCCAAAGAGCATGGTACCCATGCCTACTATTATAAGCAGAGTTGCCGCAATAGCTGTTGGGTAATGCGGAGACACCATTCCCGTCTGAACGAAATGCACCAGCACACGTATGCCTAATCCTAATCCAACTAGGAAAATAACGAATCCTGAATAAAGAAAAAGCTTGAGCGGTCGGTAATCCTTGAAGGTGATGAAGATAACACGGCTGGCCCTTGCCGCATAGGAGAATATGGAGGAAATCAGGCGCGATTTGCCCTTGCGCGCGCGGAATTCCACCGGCACCTGCTCTATGGCCATGCCCTTGTACTTGGCCTGCATCAGCGTTTCCTGCACGTAGGTGTAGCCGCCGCTCAGGTACATGCGCAGGGCGGCGTCGCGGGAGAAGGCGCGGAATCCGGTCTGAGCATCCTTCACGGGGAAGCCGGAGAGCATACGAGTGGCGCGGGTGGCCAGCCTGTTGCCGATTCTTTTGCCTATGGGCATGAAATCCAGCTTGCCTATATCGCGCCAGCCCAGGACTATATCAGCCCTGTTATCGATGATGGGAGCTACAAGTGCGGGGATATCCAGGGCGTTGTACTGGCCGTCGGCGTCTATATTCACTATGATGTCCGCGCCCATGCCCAGCGCCGCATCCAGTGCATCGCGGAAGGTAGCGCCCAGGCCCTTGTTGCCGCGGTGGCGCACTATCTTATCGGCGCCGGCCTTCTGTGCCACGGCCACGGTGCCGTCCGTGGAGCCATCGTCAACAACCAGCACCTGCACGCTTGAGACGCCGTCAACGCGTTGCGGTATCTCGGCTATGACGCCGGATATGGTGCTCTCTTCATTGTAGGCCGGGATGGTGACTACAAGCTTCATCTACCAGCATATCCCGTGGTAATCGCAGAACTTCCTGGCCCGGCGCGGGTCCAGCACGGCCCCTGCCGTCGATGACCACCTTCCCATTATATAACGATTCCCATTAAAACTCATCCGATTAATTGGAAAATAACTAGCTCTTAATGGATTCTGACAAAGATATTTTTTGTGCTATTAAATCTCTCGTTGCGTCTATCAGATGCTCTTTTTCTTGTTTAATATCAATGGGAGAAGGATTCCAATCCACGTATCTCATAAATACTGGCACGCATACTTTTCTGAATCTCTTCCCCCATTCTCTATTTCTGGGAACCTCATTAACAAATCTATAAATTCCTCTTAGATACTTATTTGGCATTCTATTGATTTGTACATTTAAATCTTTTAGTAAAGAAATCCTACTATCAGAGGAGTCACCAAAAAATATGACGGGTAAGCCCACAGAAATACAAGGCAAGGCACAATGCAACCTCGTTGTAATCACCAGACTTCCTTCATCCCTATATAATTCTAGTAATTTTTTTGCCAGTGCTGCTTTTACCTCATCACCGAATAAATCCTCTACGCTATGTGTGACATGAATTGCTCCCTCATATAAGGATTGCGGGATGGGGATAGTATCTGCATCTACAATAAAAACCTTGCCATTCACAGGTTCCTTAGTTCTTTTTGGAAATGTTATGGTCAAACACTTGCTGTAGAAAGAATCAATGCCTTTCTCAGCTAGAAGCTCCATTGTCCTTCTATCCCTGCATCCAATTGGCCCATGCTTTTTAAAGTATTCAATACATTGTGGAGTTAATAAATCCTGCGTTTTCTCACCATATAGATGAAAACCAACAAAAACCGGTACGATAGAATCGGATGGTGGAAAACAATCAACTGGATTATGACAGAACCAACCATTCATGATAAGTATATGTTTTTCATTTTCCGAAACGTTGTGAAGATTATCTCTATCGAATTTCCTGTCCACACGAGGCAAGAACTGCTCTGCAGCCAGGCTCTGCATTTCATCGCCGAGATTGGTTGAAAGATTGTATTTTAATACCGCAAATTTCATTACAAACCATCATCAGTTTAGCCACAGCGGAATTGAAGAAACTCGAACAGAGCGCTACCTAGTCTACCAGCATATCCCGTGGTAATCGCAGAACTTTTGGGCCCGGCGCGGATCCAGCACGCGACGGCCGTCGATGACCACCTTCCAATTATATAACGATTCCCGCCTGAACTCATCCCATTCTGTGACGATAAGCACGCAGTCTGCGTCCTTTACGGCCTGCTCCGCGCTCCGGCAGAATTTTACCGACTTGGGAAGAATCCTGCGCGCGCTGTCCATGGACAGCGGGTCGTAGGCCCGCACCGAGGCGCCCTTCTTCAGCAGAGCGGCGATGACCTTTATAGACGGGGCGCTACGCATATCGTCGGTGTTGGGCTTAAAGGCCAGGCCCAGCACGGCCACGGTCTTTCCCTTCAGACCACCTATGGCGTCCCCAGCTATCTCCACCAGCCGCGAGGGCTGCTGCCGGTTCAGCTCGATGATGGATTGAAGCATACCGGCCTCGTAGCCAGCATCCCGCGCCGTATCGATTAACGCTTCAGTATCCTTGGGCAGGCACGAACCGCCGAAGCCGGCGCCCGCGTTGAGGAACCTCCTGCCGATGCGCGGGTCGTAGCCTATGGCCTGCGCCACATCGTACATATCGACGTTGAACTTCTTGCAGATATTACCTATCTCGTTGGCAAAGGATATCTTGGCGGCGAGGAAGGCGTTTGAGGCGTACTTTATCATCTCCGCCGTGGCCAGTGTGGTGCGTATGACGGGCGCGTTGAAATCGCGGTAGAGCAACGCGACGGGATTGCCGGATCTCTTATCGTATTCGCCGATGACGATGCGGTCCGGGTTCAGGAAGCACTCCACAGCCCGGCCTTCCTCCAGAAACTCCGGATTCACCGCAACGCCGAGGTCATTGCCGACTTTTTTGTCAGATGCTTTCTCCAGCGCGGGGATGATGACCCGCTCGGTGGTGCCGGGGGCCACCGTGCTCTTGACCGCGACCACATGGTAGCCCTTCTTCTTAGCGAGAACCTTGCCTATGTCACGAGCCGCTTGCTTTATCTGGGTGAAATCGGTGCCGCCGCGTGAAGGGGAGTACGTGCCCACACAGAGGAAGGTGACATCCGTGCCGGCGATATCTCCGTAATCTTCAGAGGCACGCAGGGTCTTTGACTTGAGCACACAGGATGATAATAAATCGTCGAGGCCTTTTTCGTAGATGGGCGCTTGGCCCTCGTTTATGAGTTCAACCTTGGCCGGATCGTTATCTATGCAGACTACCTCATTCCCGTTACCGGCGAGCCCGACGGCCGTGGCCAGACCCACATAGCCGTTGCCAACAACTGATATCCTCATAATTCCGGTCCGGGAACTGAAGAAGGTCGATAGCCTTGTCCTTCAGCCGTCGCTTCTGCTAGGACGGTTTGATAGCGGCGCGCTTCCTAGCCAAGACGAAATAGAGCACCAGGGCTATCACCACCAGCACACCGATAATAATGCCGGCTATGGCCCCTGTGCTCAGCCCGCCTTTTTCAGAGGGGGCCACAGCTGGAGAGGGGACGGGTGTAGGCTGCGGTGGGGCCACCGGCGACAGCACGCCGTAGATGGAGCAGTGCTCCATGCTGAATACCGCCTGGCCATCCCCGGTTATTGTGCCCTCTATGAACTCCCATTTGCCTGTAGCCTCATTGTAGTATGCGAGAACCGGTGTTTTCCCCGGGTCTACGGCTGCGGGATCAAATCTTACGTTGATAGTAATAGCCGGATCGAACGTCGCTCCGGATGGATCAAACTTGAAGGCGGCAAGCACTTCGTAGCCGTCCGGAGCCTCTGGCGGATCTGCCATCTTGTTGGCCGTAAGCCTGTTGAAACGTCTGCCGTCCGGCCCTTCAATCTTGGTATATTTATCTATAGAAATCTGTACATTGTCAGAGATGGCCCAGAAACTATCGAGAGCGGTGCCCCAGAAGTTCACATCGCCCATGTCACAATTGCCGTTGACGCAGACCTCCCAGTTGGGATTTACAGGGGCGCCGCTGCCTCCGCCACCACCCCCACCGCCAGGGCCATAGCCATAGACCATGCCCTCAACCTCAGCTTTAGGAATCACCATAAGCGTAATAGCGATAACTATGACAATCGATGATATGATTCTTGTGTAAAGACGCTTCCTCTGTGCGCTCATTACTTTTCCCCCTGACTGAGATTCCCTAGAAAAGACTCAGGCCTTTTATAAAAAGGCCTTTACAGTTCATCTGCTCCAGCAGCTCAGCCGTCTCACCGGATATTGAGACCTGTAGCTTTGCGCCCCGCGATCGCTCACGGTTTGCCTTTTTCGGGACAGATATCTCCCCACTTATTTTTATATAGTGCTAAGAGATTTATTTGTTATACCACCGTAAGCCCATTTTGTCAACATTTTCAAGTTATTTTATTAAGCTTTTGCTTTGATACCCCCTTTGAGCCTTATCCCTAACCCCTTACCACCACTACGGAAAAGGTGGAAAATTCATCTCCTGACGGCGCGACAGGGATATCGCCTGACCATAATTAGGCCTCCAAAACGTCTGTGATACCAGCAGGGGCACGAGATTCTTCATCGTTCTCCACAAGGATTCAGAATGACAATAAAAAAAGTGCAGGAGAATAAGTCTCCTGCCGGGGGTCTGGGGGTGTCCCCCAGATGTTTATTTACGTCCCCCAACGTATGGGGGACTATCAGGGGGTTCGGCTGTTGTTTCCCCCTTTTTTAAAGGGGGATGGCAGGGGGTTGACCTTCCCCTATCAACCATAATATGATATGCACCTATCATCGTAGGGGAGGACATCATGATCCGCAATCAGTGGTATGCCGTAATGGATTCCTGTCAGGTGAAGGACCGCCCTGTGGGTCTCACCAGGATGGGGGAGAGGCTGGTGTTCTGGCGTGACGCGACAGGCAAGGTCTCCTGCCTCTACGATAGGTGCGTCCACCGCGGCGCAGAGCTGAGCATTGGCAAAGTGCTGCACGGCTGTCTGCAATGCCCGTTCCACGGACTGGAATACGATGCCTCCGGTCGCGTCACCCTGATACCGGCCAACGGCAAGAACACGCCCGTGGCCGAACGGTTCAACGTGAAAAGTTATCCCACCCATGAAGCGCACGGGTTCATCTGGATTTGGTGGGGCGATAAGCCGCCGGCCGATCTGAAGCCGCCGCGCTTTTTCGACGATATCGATGATAGATTCTCCTATGGAACAGTATACGACCACTGGAATACTCACTACTCGCGCGCTATCGAGAACCAGCTGGACGTAGCGCACCTGCCGTTCGTGCACTACAACACCATCGGGCGGGGAGGTCAGACGCTAGTGGACGGACCGGGCTTCCAGTGGGCGGCCGATGACATGTTCTACGTGTATTTCTATAACAGAGTCGATGACGGCACCCCGCCCTGCAAGCCTGACGAGGTGCCCGTCCCGGACCCGGACAAGCCGTTCAAGCTGGAACTCATCTTCCCCAATATGTGGCAGAACCATATCAGCGAGGACGTCAGAATCGTAGTCGCGTTCGTGCCCGTCGACGACGAGTATACGATACTCTACCTACGGTTCTATCAGAAATTCATGCGCCTGCCGCTGCTGCGGCAACTGGTCAACAGGTTTTCCATGCCGTTGAACCTGACCATCGCGCACCAGGACAGGAGGGTGGTGGTAACGCAGCAGCCCAGGTCATCCGGGCTGCGCGCGGGGGAGGAGGAGTTGATACAGGCGGATATGCCTATTGTAGAGTATAGGAAAAAGCGGGAACACTTGAAACAGCATGCTGTCGGTTAGGTTCAAGCCCATCAGCTGCGAATATCTGCACAATATAAACGTTCTCCTGGTGTATGAAGCTGGCGATCCCCGTCCTGTTATAAACCGGATTCAAGATGGCATTCCTGTGGCTTATGGACTTCATCCAGCCGTCTACCATTGCACCGATGACACTCATATCCAGTGATGTTCCGGGGCACTTGCCGCAGTTCTCACCTACACAGCTTCTACTGAACCTCTTATTCTGCCATCTGATTATTGCAGCTCTGCTTTCGAAACCGTCATGGCCCAGCTTATCGTTCTTGGCCATATACCTGGCGTGCTGCCAGGCCACTTTATCTAGAGACCTGTCCCTCATCAACGAGTCCAGGCCTTTCCTGACCCTGATATCATTTATCTCCTCGGTAAGGCGCCATTTGTTGATCCATTCCGTGATAAACATATTGTTACCCTCAAAACGAAATTTGGATAACTTACCACATAGCCATCAAGCTGTCAAGACCTTTTACGGCAACAAATGGAAATTAGGGGATAGTACCTTAGTAATACCCAGATAATCCGGAACAAATAAAATGTCGGTCAATTCGCTGAGTATGTCAGCAGAGCCCTCCCCCTTGCCCCCTCTTCTAAAAAGAGGGGGAACAAGTAGCTCCTAAACGTTTCGAGATTCTTCGTCGTTCCTGCTAAGGATTCAGAATGACAGATTAGGGTAGGCTGCAGTTCACGAACTCACATTAACCCTCTCTTTGATAAAGAGAAGGTAGCTAAGGCCGGCTCGACTGCAGCCCCCTCTCGCAAAGAGGGGTTAGCAACGAGATTGCCACATCGTCCTTCCGAGTTGCAGAAGGACTCCTCGCAATGACATTCCATAACATAGAGGTTCAGGAGATATGCTCCTGACGGGGTATTAGGGGTGTCCCCTAATTCTTTCTATGTCCCCCAACGTGTGGGGGACTACCAGGGGGTTCGGATTCCCATTGCCCAACGACATATTCTTGACATAAACCAGCGATTAACTTACAATCGATTCGGTAGTATAATAAAAGCGTCAACGAACGCTCGGCGATGCCGGGCGATTTTTAATAACGGAGCATACCGCCACAGCATCACCCGCCGACAGCTGCAGATACGCCTCGGATAGGGGAGTGGCCCTATCTCCCGCCGAATCGAATTTTATGGGACTGATAAAACAGGAAAACATAAGAAATATTGCCATCATTGCGCACGTAGACCATGGCAAGACGACCCTGGTCGATCAGCTGTTCCGCCAGAGCGGCACTTTCCGCGACAACCAGATAATAGCGGAGCGCGTCATGGACTCCATAGACCTGGAGCGTGAACGAGGCATCACCATAGCCTCCAAGAACGGCTCTTTCACCTATAAAGGGGTATGGGTCAATATCATCGACACGCCGGGACATGCCGACTTCGGCGGCCAGGTGGAGCGGGTGCTGGGCATGGCCGACGGCGCGCTGCTCCTCGTCGACGCGCAGGAAGGGCCCATGCCGCAGACGTACTTCGTCCTGAAGAAGGCCCTGGCGCGGCACCTGCCCATCATCGTGGTCATAAATAAAATTGATAAGAAGGCGGCCAGGCCGGACTGGACCATCAACCAGGTCTTCGACCTGTTCGTCAAGCTGGGCGCCCCGGACGAGATACTGGACTTCCCTGTGATTTACGCCTCGGCCAAGGACGGCTTCGCCTCCGATGAGCCCGTGAAAGAGGGCACATCCATGGAGCCCCTTTACGAGAAGATCATCTCTCATATACCACCGCCCAAGGGCTCGCCGGACGCGCCGCTCCAGATGTACGTCAGCTCTATAGATTATTCGCCCTATCTGGGCCGGCTGGGCATCGGCAAGATAACGGGGGGCTGCCTCAATATCAACAAGGACATCGTCGTGGCGCGCCGCGACGGCTCCATGGTGCCGGCGCGCATCACCAAGCTGTACCGTTTCGAGGGCAACCAGAAGGTCCCGATAGAGGAGGCCGGCGTCGGGGAGATCGTGGCCGTGGCCGGCATGGAGGAGGTCACGGTGGGCGTGACCTACACCGACCCGGAGAACCCGTGCCCGCTGCCGCCCGTGGTCATAGACCCGCCGACGCTCTCCATGAACTTCATCCCCAACGGTTCCCCCTTCGCCGGACGCGAGGGGAAGTTCGTTACATCGCGCCACCTCAAGGACAGGCTCTACCGCGAGACGCTGAGCGATGTGGCTCTGGTGGTGGAGGAGATGCCGGACTCGCCCGGCTTCAAGGTCTCCGGCCGCGGCGAGCTGCACCTGTCCATCCTCATCGAGCGCATGCGCCGCGAGGGCTACGAGTTCCAGGTGACCAGACCTCAGGTCATCATGAAGATGGAGGGCGAAAAGATGCTGGAGCCGTACGAGGAGCTCATCATCGACGTCGACAAGCAGTATATGGGCACCGTCATCGAGAAGCTGGGATCAAGGAAGGGGCGCATGATGGAGATGGTCCAGGGGGAAAGCATCATGACACGCCTTGTATTCAAGATACCGACACGCGGCCTGCTCGGTTTCAGGTCGGAGTTCATGACGGACACCAAGGGCATGGGTGTGATGAACTACATCTTCTCCGGATATGGCGAATACGCCGGCGATATGAAGAACCGCAGGAACGGCGCTATTGTAGTCCTGGAGAACTGCACCACGGTGGCATACGCACTGTTCCACCTGCAGGACAGGGGCCGCCTCTTTATGGGGCCGGGCGTCGATGTGTATAAAGGACAGATCATAGGCGAACACAGCAGGGACAACGACATTGTAGTCAACCCCGGCAAGGGCAAGAAGCTGACCAACATCCGCGCTGCCGGCTGCGACGAGAACGTGGTGCTCACACCGCCCACCGAGATGAGCCTAGAGGACTACATCGCCTTCATCAACGACGACGAGTTCGTGGAGGTCACGCCGCAGTCCATCCGACTGCGCAAGCGCGATCCAATCATCAAGGGCAAGGTAGCCTCATCCGATTAATCCAAAATGTAGGGGCGTATAACGATACGCCCGCAATGGATTCCGGTTTTCACCGGAATGACAGATTACGACCCTAACCCTGACCCTCTCCCTCCGTAGGGCGTAAATGCACCTTCCGTAGGGGCGAATCTCGTATTCGCCCACGGCAGGCGATCACAAGGATCGCCCCTACATTATGACCCTTGTGCGGGCGAGAATACCTCGCCCCTACACGAATGGTCTGCAAATAAAGAAAACTTGGATTCCGGTTTCCACCGGAATGACAGATTACGACCCTCACCCTAGCCCTCTCTTTCGTAAAGAGAGGGTAGCTATCCCCTTCTTTTGCATCTGCGGTGCGCAGCATTCTTCGTATGTGCACGATACTTCGTTCGTGCACATACATTAAGGTTTACTAAAAGCTGTAATGCGTAAACTCACTTCGGCCTTGCAGCGACACTGAGGTCGACACACCGCCATAGCCCTCTCTCAAAGAGAGAGGTTAGCTACTTAAAGAGGTGTGAATCGACGAGATTTCCACATGTCATTCGGTTCCTCGCAATGACAAACCCAATACAGAGGTTCAGGAGATTTTCCTCCTGACGGGGGAACTGGGGGTGTCCCCCAGATGTTTATTTACGTCCCCCAACGTATGGGGGACTAGCAGGGGGTTCGGTTATTGTTTCCCCCTTAAAAAAAGGGGGATGGCAGGGGACAACCGAGAATACCCTTGAAGAACCACATCTCCTCATATATAATCGCTACAACAACAAAGCATGCTGGTTAAAGAAAGGCCTCTAAACAATGATTGAGATGATTGTTGACAGCGTCCGCATGGGAACGGTAAACACCCAGCGCGTCGTTATTTTGAAAGAGAAAGGCAATCAGCGACGTCTCCCTATCGTCCTAAGCGCTGCGGAGGCGGATCCGATAGTGACGGGATTGAAGAATAGAACTGAAGCGCGAACTGTCGAACACGACAATGCGACCAGGGGAAATATAGCTAACCTGCCGTTGGCCCACGATCTGATAACGAAAATCATTGAGACCTACAACGGCCAGGTGAAGATGGCCACGATAAACACAATCGGGAAGGATCGCTATTACGCGACGCTGGCGATCGCTGCCGGCGGGGTTGAGACAAACCTCGATTGCCGCGCTCCGGACGCCATCGCTCTCGCAGTCAGGGCTGACGCGCCCATCTTCATAGAGCAATCAGCGTTCGAGACTTCAACCGCTGCTGTCAAACCCAGAGGGCGCACAGAAAAGGAAAGGAACCTGATAACAACCGACGATATCAAGTGCCCGGAATGCGGCTCCAAGACAACAATAAGGACGTCCACAAAAGGGCCGAATGCCGGCAAGAAATTCCACGTTTGCAATCGCTACCCCGATTGCAAAGGCAAGGTCTCAATTCAGTACAAAGGCCACTAGTCCCATTAATCGGTGCGGGAGGTATTCCACATGAAGAAAGACACACAAGCCATCAGCCAAGAATGGCTCGAAAGAAAGGTGCTCCTTGATACACTGAGCCAGGGCTCTATGACCGTAAACGAACTCATCGACAGTGTACGTGAACAGCAGAAGAAACTGAGCGCATTGGGACAGAAGTTCCCGGCCCGTGCCGATAATACCGTCTATATGAACTGGATAAACGAGTTTAGAGACACGCACATGGTAGTGGATAACGGCGCAAGGCTGTTATTAACCCCGTTGGGAAAGTGGCTTTTAACCTCAACCTGCATCAGCACCATAAAAGAAAGATACCTTTTCATTACCAAGATTACCTGCGAATACTGTCAGAGAACGGGCACCGTCTCTGTACTGAGAGTCAGGCCGGATACAGCAACCAAAGACCTGAGGAGCAGGTGGTTGGTCATGGCCGTGGAATGCCCCAAATGCCGCCTTGCGGAGCAGAAAGCGCTAACGGAGACAATGACTGCCAGCCAATTCGGCAACCTGTATAAACTGGTCCTCGCTGACCTGAAGAAGAATGTCAGATTTATGCCACAGCTGGTGCTGCCGAGCTAGAACGCGTGAAAAACGCCGCCGTTTGTTTAAAAACCCGCCCTGGCATCAGAACACAACCCATCCCCCTTGCACTTCCAGCAGGTATAGCCTTTGCGGTGCTCGGGATCTTCCCCCCATCCCTGGCATGTAGGACATATACTGCGATTCCTGAAGCGGTCATCGGCCATACCAGATCCGTTGCATGTGGGGCATTGCTTGGGTGTCCATTTACTAAGAGGCAGGTGTTTTGGTCCCTCTATCTCTCCTCTTCCTTTACAGTTCGGACAAATTATCATTACCAATTCCTCCCTCTCAGCAATTAGCCACAGCTGCTATCTATAGCAAAATGAGTGTTAAAACAGCTTACATTGTACCTACGGATTTGTCAATCTCAGCACCGATATCGCTTTGGAAAAAAACTTGACGAAAGCCTGCGCCAACTCATGCGCGCAATCCCGTGGCAACAAAGCATTCTAAAGGATACGCATACTATGATATTATTATGCCAGAACATGTCGCACTTAGAAGATTTCCTCAAGGGTCTATCACCGGTGCTCCAGGCTTTCCTTGCAGCCTGCTTCACCTGGTCCATGGCTGCATTTGGAGCGACCTCGGTATTCATCGTAAAACGCATATCGCACAAAATGCTCGGCGGGGTGCTCGGCTTCGCCGGCGGTGTCATGATAGCCGTCAGTTTCTGGTCGCTATTGGCCCCATCCATCGACCTGGCAGCAGACGATAGTGCCCCAGCATGGGTCCCGGCCACAATTGGATTCCTGGCAGGCGGATTATTCCTGAGGGCAATCGACAAGCTGTTGCCGCACATACACCGCGGCATGCCCACAGAGGTTGAAGGGGTTAAGACTACATGGAGGAGGAACACCCTTTTCATCATGGCCATGACACTGCACCATATCCCGGAGGGGCTGGCCGTGGGGGTAGCCTTTGGCGCCGCCGCAGCCGGCCTGCCTCACACAACACTGGCGGCGGCTATTGTATTAGCTATAGGTATTGGCATCCAAAACTTCCCTGAGGGCCTTGCAGTATCAGTACCTCTCAGGGGTGAGGGAATGTCCCGCCAGAAGAGCTTCTGGTTCGGCCAACTGTCGGCCGCTGTTGAGCCCGTGGCTGCGGCTGTAGGAGCGGCCAGCGTTATAGTCTCGACGGCTGTATTGCCCTATGCCCTGGCCTTCGCCGCGGGCGCTATGATATTCATTGTGCTAGAGGAAATCATACCGCAGTCCCAGCGCTATGGGACGAAAGACCTGGCCACGCTGACAGCCATGGGCGGATTCGTTATCATGATGATCCTAGATGTAGCGTTCAGCTGATTCTTGTAGAAACGAATCATCGGCTATCTTGACTATCGACACATCCCAAGGCCATATTGCACTTTGGAGCAAATTATTTTAAAGTAATAAAAACATTTAATAAACAGGATGTGATGATGTCTAAATTTGATGAGAAGATTACAGAAATAAAAGAAGAGAGAGTTCGCATTAAGAACGAAATCAATTCAATCAATGAAATTCTGAAGAAAATCGATGATGAGATAAAGCCAATTTTAAGGCAGAAAAAGCAGATCGATGATCTGTTACAGTCCAAGACCGACAGCAAAACACCACACATCAATAGACTCAAGGCGTTGCAGGATCGGGTCGAGAATATATCAGAAGCAGAACACAAGTTGGCCTCCAGGAAAAACCTCGCCTCTCAGCTGCTGGAAAGAGGATATCCCATAGATATAATCTATGAGGCGAGCGATAAGGAACTGGCCCGGCTCCAGAGTGAACTGGAAGACCTGTTAGGATCAGAATCAAAGCTGAAGGCTCAAGAGGAAAAACTGCGCGGTCTCATAGCTACAATCAAGAAAGACCCGCAGCTGAAGAAAGAAATTGAAATCTCCAAGAAGATTAAAAATATCAAGAAGACTATAGTAGCAAACAGCCAGCAGATAGAGGCAGTCAGCAACGATAACGACAGCGAGGACAGGGTGCCCGTTCCGGTTGACGATAAGAAGACAAGAAAGTTGAACCTCAAGAGTTGGAGAAGCAACTAACTATCGTAAATGGACCCTCCTGATTTCTCCACATACCCTTTGCTGCACAGTACTGCGAGTCTCTGTTCAACAGGAAACTCACAAAAATCCTGAATCTGACGCACGCTTAATTGTCCGTTAAGCAGGGCTCTTAGGATCTTCATATCAGCCTGATCGATATCTCTAGCAGGGGGAACCCTAGCTCCTGGCTTAGCCTTACGCGGGAATGCGTCCAAATAGGCCTTCCTTCCTTGCTCGCTAAGCGAATACATAAGTGTGTTCGATCCTCCTTACTATATTCTGAACATAGCTCTATTTCTTGAGCAATAATTTAGTCAACAATACGGTTGTTGTCAAGCATAACAACACAAGAAGGAATACGGATAAAAATGCGGGTGGATTCTAATATCCCACATAAAGACAACTGGTCATTCAATACTGATGCGATTACATCAAGTGCCATTGCTAGGCAGATAATTTGGCTATATGCGTCTTGGCGGTGTCCGTAAGCTCGGGATTATCCGCAATATCTATCACCCTGCGGAAATCCGCAACCGCAGCCGGTTTGAAGCCCATTTCCATCAGCAGGACACCTCGCTTGAAATAGGACATTGTATGTCTGGCATTAAGCTGAATAGCCTTGGTATATTGTTCAACAGCCTTATTCCGGTCACCCGCCGTCTCATATTCACCGGCCTTGAGGAAGCATTTCTGAGCCCCGGCATCATCTAAGGTCGGGGGAAGCGACGGGAGTGGTACTGTTGTCGATATAGGAGGCACCGCGGGAGCCGGCGTCGGCTGCATAAAAGCAGGCTCTTTGCCGAAATCTCCCGTTTTCTTTTCATTGTATTCCATCACTGAGCCTGAAGGCGGCATAGAGGCAGTTCCTATATCAGGTGCCTCTGGTTTTGTTAAAGCAAACCGAAGTCTTGTCTTCCAATATGTCATAATAACGCCTATTATCCCAAGAAATGCAAATACCGCTGACAGAATAACTCCGGTGCTAATTGCATTAACACTGAATCCAGATGATCCTGCACCCATCATCGCCCACATAGCATTCACTTTGCTCATATCGCTGATATATGTCATCGTCCCTATGACAGCAAGCAGTACGCCTATAAAGGCAATCATGACAAAGAACGGAGTCGACAACTGCATTTGATCTTCACTGAAACATTTTGAAAATATGACCATTCCCGAGCCTATTATCAATATCGCGCCTATCAACACGAGCCACTCGGAATAATTGCTTAATCCGGATCCAGATTCAGATGATTCAGATAAATAGGAATGATATCTAATAAAATCCCATCCCGAGATAGATGGACTACCACCGTAACTGGTGCCGCCATACATATCCGAAACAGCCGAGAAATCGTAGCTTATCCATGGGAGAAAGAGACCTACAAGGACTAAAATACCGCTGATGAGAATTATCAAAGGTCCTGCTGTTCTCATTTAACCTCCCTCTCCACTTACTACTCTGCCCTATGTTCAATTAGTCTCAAGCAATCTATACCGGCAATAAAAATACAAAAGAAATACGATAGCCGCCGATATATGGCTAAGAATAGTATAGGCACTCGTAATTGTCAACAATTTCAACAAAATGGGGTGATTACCGGTTAATAACCGACGTTATTGAATAGTCAAATTACCGTTTATCCAAAGTATGTTAAGTTCATTCGGTTCAGCTAACGCTGCAACCATGAGTTTCTCGGTTATCCTGAAATACTTTACATACACAGCGATTCGGGGTAATATCGGGGAAATCACATAGCGGCAGAAGCATATACATGATTACGGTACAGAAGCTGACTAAAATCTACAGTATGGGCAAAGTGAAAGTCAGAGCCCTGGATGGTGTTTCCTTCAAGGTGGTGAATGGCGACATGCTGGCCGTAATGGGGAAAAGCGGATCAGGCAAATCCACTCTACTCAGACAGATGGGCCTGTTGGATCTGCCGACGGCCGGGAAGATATTTCTTGGCCGATACGAGGTGACCAAATTGGCCGAGAACACCCGGGCAAAACTGCGTCTGAAGTATCTAGGCTATGTATTTCAGGAATATGCCCTCCTGGGAGAACTTACCGCGCTTCAGAATGTATACCTCCCCGGCATGATGCTCAGCACCACGGGCAAAGACTATAAGAAGCGTGCCGCGGAACTGTTAAAGCTGGTGGGCCTGGGCAAGAGGATAAATCACTATCCTAAAGAGCTTTCGGGAGGCGAACAGCAGCGCGTGGCCATCGCCAGAGCCTTGATCAATAGCCCGAAAGTTCTATTGGCCGACGAGCCGTGCGCCAACCTGGATACCATATCGAGCGGCATGGTCATGGAGACGCTTGCCAGGCTCAACCAGGATATGAGAGTCACCATCGTCTTTGTATCCCATGAACCCGGTGACAAGCAGTACGCCCGCCATGTGCTGACTCTGGGCGACGGCAGGATCATCTCACAGGATGGCGGCACATCATGAAGAGAACCGTGAAAGTCGCCGGCCTTCTAGCTTTCACCTCGGTCACAAAGGGAAATTTCAGGATAGCCTTGCTTACAATGCTTATCCTGATTCTTGTTGCCTTGAACCTGCTCTTCGTGCCCGGTCTGCTCGACGGACTGACATGGGGAGCTAATGACAAGCTGATTAAGACATATTCAAGTGACCTTCAAATAGAATCTAGTGGTGCCAACCATTACATAGTCAACGCAGACCAGATCATTGGCAAACTGAAAGAGATAAATGGCATCGAGGCCGTCACTGCGAGAAACTACCTGGGAGCTGAGATCGATTATGAAGATACATATGTGGGAGCGGCTGTCTATGGCGTAAATACAAGCACCGATAGAACCGTTTTTACGACAGCTGACTATTTGGTGGAAGGCAGCTATCTGAATGCCGATGATACCGACCAAATCATTCTCGGCATTCAGCTTGCCGGCGCCGACAGGCCCAACCTGGAGCTATACGCCAGGTCTCTCCAGAACGTGCATGAAGGTGATAAAGTATCCATTCACTATAACAATGGCGTTGATAAAGAATATACAGTGAAAGGCATCTTCTACACAGAATTCATTCAAACGGACCTGCAAGCCTTCATCACTGACAAAGAATTCGCGACGGTAGCTCCTCTCTTGGCGAATAACGCCAGCACCATATACATAAAAACGACCGAGAATGCCGACATTGACGAAATAATCAATCAGATATCAGACAAAATCGGCGGCTATAAGGTTACGACATGGGAGGATCAAGCCGGCTTGGTGCACAGTATGACAGCAAGCTTCAAGATAATCGAGGTTATCATGGATGCGGTGAACCTGCTTGTGGCAGGCATCACCATCTTCATAGTCACCTATATCGATGTGGCACACAGGAGACGCCAGATAGGCATCCAGAGGGCTATCGGCATCACACCGGTGGCTATCACTCTGTCATATGTAGTTCGCGCCATATTTTATTCTGTCGTCGCACTGGCGTTGGCTATGCTGATCTACAGGTTCGGCATAATGCCTCTGGAATCTCACTACCCGTTCCGTTTCCCGTTCGGCGACGTATTCCTGCGGATAATACCATTCGTGCTGATTCGCACCGCCCTTATGCTCTTTGCTATTTGCATAGTATCAGCACTGCTGCCCGTGCATGGAGCAATGAGGACCAAGATTATCGATGCAATCTGGGGATAGTCTTATACTGTTTATCTCAACCCAAAGCTATGATTAATGCAATGAACAGCAAATTCAGCTGACAGCGCCTTAACCTCAACACAGTCACTGTTTAAAACTTGAAGTCTTCGTTGACCTTGTTCTCGCTATCAACATCTCCGCCATACTCTTCATATGCATTGCCTTCGTCATCTTCAACATACGCCGGGCCACGCGATCGTCTGTATTTAAAGAATAATCCGACCGCGACGCCCAATACTATGGCGCTGGCTACTACAATGGCTATAATCACCCATATGCTCAAACCGCCGCCATGTATCGAAGGTGTTTGAATAGTGAAAACGGTGAAATGTGTCACGGTGACAGAGATGGTATGAGCGACGGTGTTCACCACACCATTAGTGATATATTCCCAGCTATCTGTAGAGTCATTGTAGAAAGCTATGACCAGACCCGATGCGTTCACACCTGAGGGGAGCATGTCGGGGTCGTATTTCAGCGTTATTTGTATGCCAGGATTAAAGGTTGCTCCATCTGGATTGAAATCGAAAGCAGCCACTACCTGACGGTTCTCAGAAGTGTTGGGGTGCGCGGTTATGCTGCCCATATTGAGCCTATCGAGAGGATCACCTTCAGCATATAAGGCAGTCGTCCCTGACGGAATACGTAGATTTATCGTCCCATCCGCTGAAGTAACATTCACTGCCTGCTGAACGACTCCGCTGCTGCTGGTATTCAATGTGGCAGTTGTGCCTCCAATGTGCATGACCATGGTCGGTACAGGTGTCGGCGTCGCCACTGGCGTCGGCGTCGGCGTCGGCGTTGCTCCCGCTGCACCGGCGGTAGTGAAGCTCCAGACATCGCTGGAATTGATACCACAGCTGTTGTTGGCCACCACCCTCCAGTAATACAAAGTGCTGGAATTAAGGGATGCCGGGTAACTGTTATTTACTGTATTGCCGCGATAGGTCAGCGTGGTGGATGTATTCCAGTACACATCGTAGGAAGTAGCGTTGACACACACGGACCAGTTCAGCGTCACACTCGTAGAGATGTTAGTAGAGACGTTCCCCGGATAGGAGAGCTGTGGTTTAGTCGGAATACCGGCACAGGTAGTGAAATTCCATACATCGCTGGAATTGGTGCCACAGCTGTTGTTGGCCACTACCCTCCAGTAATATAGAGTGCTGTAATTAAGAGATGCCGGGTAACTGTTAGTACTTGTATTCCCGTACCACGCCGGAGTTGTAGAGTTGCTTAAATACACAATATATGAAGTAGCATTGGCGCTGGCAGCCCAGCCCAGGGTGAGATTTATTGACTGGTTGGTTGAACTGTTACCGGGTGACGGCGTCTGCGGTTTGCCTGGGGCAGTGCACGCAGTTGTATCGATATTGGTCACGCTGACATCCAGCACATCATAGCCGTTGTACCTGGTATCACCGGAGCTGGCAGTCGTGGTGACGATGGTATATAGAATATTGCCATCCACTATGGCATCAGCAACACCGGTAATGGTTACCGTACGCGGTGTGCTCCAGTTGGTGGTGCCAAAGGTTACGCTGGACGGATATATCGTGCCCTCGCTGGTATCGCTGCTGCTCAGGCCGATAGTAACATCAGCCGTTGGCAGGGCGTTAAGCACTATGGTAAAACCGGTGGCAGCCCCCGCCTCCGTGGTAACCAGCCCCGAGGTAGGATTAACAGTTATCCCTACCGCGACATCGTTATCGGTATTGGTCACGCTGACATCCGGCGGGTCTATGATACTGTACCCGGCATCACTGGAGCTGGCACGAGCGGTGATGATGATATACGAGACATTCCCATCCAGCACGGCATCGTCCTGTCCGGTTATGGTCACCGTACGCGGCGTGCTCCAGTTAGTAGTGCTAAAGGTCACGCTGGACGGGGACACTATGCCCTCGCTGGAATCGTTGCTGCTCAGACCGATAGTAACATCAGCCATCGGCAGGGATGCAAGTACGATAGTGAAAGTAGCGGTACCCCCCGCCTCGGTGGTAACCAGCCCCGAGGTGGGACTGACTGTGATCCCCGCAGTATCGTTGTCAAGATTGGTCACACTGACATCCACCGCATCCTTGCCATTGTAATCAAGGTCAGCAGAGCTGGCGGGATCGGTGACTATAGTATAAGGAACGTTACCATCATACAATGAATCCTCAACGCCGGTGATAGTTACGGTTTGAGATTGATTCCAGTTGCCGGTGGTAAAGGTCACACTGGCCGTTGATATCGTACCCTCGAGAGTATTGCTGCTGCTCATGTTGATTAGCACACTGGCATTAGGTTTTGTGTTCAGCACTATGCTGAAGGTGGTATTGCCTGCAGACTCGGTGGTGATGAGGCCAGAGGTGGGATAAACGGTGATACCCGGTGTGTCGTTATCGATATTGGTCACGCTGACATCAGCTACGGGCAAATTATTATAGTTAGGATCGGTTGAGACGGTGTTTGAAGTGTTTATGGTATATAAGATATCACCATCATAGTCATGATCATCGATGCCGGTGACGGTCACTGTCCGCGGTGTATTCCAGCTGGCATTAGTAAAGGTTAAAACAGATGGCGACACCGTTCCCTCTGTAGAATCGTTGCTGGTCAGGATTATACTGACATCGTATGCCGACCGGTTGTTGAGCACGATAGTAAAAGTGGCAGTGCTCCCGGCCTCATTCGTAACCAGGCCCGAAGTTGGATTCACCGTAATCCCGGCCTGGTCGTTATCGATGTTGGTGATAACTACATCTGCTACAGGCAACCCGCTATAGTTAGGATCGGTTGAGTAGGCATTTGAATTGACGATAGTATATAGCTGATTGCCATCCATTACGGAGTCGTTCTTGCCGGTGACGGTCACCATCCGCGGCACATTCCAGTTGGAAGTGGTGAAGGTTACGACAGACGGCGAAACCGTGCCCTCGCTGGAATCGTTGCTGGTTAGGGTGATAGTCACATCGGCACTCGGTGAAGTATTAAGCACAATATTAAAGGTGGCAGTTCCCCCAGCCTCCGTGGTAATCAAACCTGAAGTTGGATAAACACCGATACCCGGGGTATCTATATTTACAACGCTGACATCGGCAGCGTTCAGGCCGTTGTAATGAGTATCAACGGAGCTGGCTGGCAAGGTGGTGATGGTATAGCTCTGATTGCCATCAACAATGGCATCAGGCTGGCCGGTGACGGTCACCATTCGCTTCGTGCTCCAGTTTGAAGTGCTAAAAGTTACATTGGGCGGCGACACCGTGCCCTCAGTGATATCGCTGCTGTTCAGGCCGATAGTCACATTTGCTGTTGGCTGGGTCTTCAGCGTGATGTTGAAGGTGGCGGTGACCCCGGCCTCCGTGGTAACCAGTCCAGATGTAGGACTGACGGTGATCCCTGCAACATCATTATCGGCATTAGTTACGCTGATATCGGCAGCATTCTTGTTACTATAATTTCCATCTGCGGAAGTGGCCGGGGCGGTGATAATAACGTAAGGGATATTGCCGTCTATGATGGAGTCATCCTGGCCGGTAGTGGTCACCGTACGCGGCGTGCTGTAGTTAGCAGCGCTGAAGGTTACGTTAGAAAGCGAAACATTGCCCTCACCGGCATCGCTGCTGCTCAACCCGATAGTTACGTTGGCTATCGGTGCTTTAGTAAGCCACATGGTAAAGGAAGCGCTGACCCCCGCCTCTGAGGTTACTAGGCCAGTAGTACGATTAAAAGCGACTAATGTGAAGTCGTTATCGCTATTTATTAGACTGACATCAGCTACGGCACTGTTATTGTAGGTAGGATCGGATGAGGAGGCAGCTGAAGTAATAATAGCATAGAGCACATCATCATCCAGAATTGCATCATCCTTGCCGGTAACAGTCACCGTCTGGGGTGTATTCCAGTTGGCAGGGGTAAAGGTTACAACAGACGGCGACACGGTTCCCTCGGACGTATTACCGCTGAGCAATACTATATTAACATCGTACAAAGGTGAAGTGTTAAGCACTATGGTAAAGATGGCGGTGCCCCCCGCCTCAGTGGTATATAAGCCGGAAATCGGGCTAACTACAACCCCCGGTGTATCGGCAAGTGAGGGACTACCAGTAACCAGGAACAAGGTGATAATTAATAAAAATAATCCAAGGAATAACCCGGCAGTTCTGCTCCATTTCATATCTGCACCTCTAGGCTGCTACATTATTCCCTATAAAAGAATTTACTGAGTATATAACATCTTTCACAAAGAAACAATGGGTATACAGGTCAATAGTGCAAAGTCGAGCCGTCAAATGCAGTATCCCCAGGCAAATCGTACCTGCAGGGCGCAAACATATCACAATCGTATGAGTGTAAATGAAGTTAATTAAATAGCAGGTTCATCGGCGCCATCTCCATTGACACCCGGTTTCATGAGCAATATCATTCATACTTGGAGCGGTAGAGGCAAGGCGACCTCGCTTCATCGATAAGTTAACCGCTTGTTATTGAAGGAGAGCTTACAAATGGCAACAGATAAAAGAATGGAAGTGAAGATACACGAGATATTCGAGATAAGGATGCACGGCAACATCCTCACCGGTCCCATCGCCTGTCTGGAATCCATGCCTGATTGCCTTCTCCTTCTCTCCGCGTCACAGAGCAAGGGCCCGGATGACAGCGAAGGCTCAACCACATTTGCCTTCAAGTTCCTGCCGTTATCCCCTGCGGACGTTTATATCAAGTTCCGTCTCGTCTCAGGTGACGGAGGCAGCGGGGAAAGCGTGGATTATCACCTGGTGATAAAGGGCCTTATTGATGTCAAGGTCTGGAGGGTTCGTTCCGTTAGAAGATGAATCAGATTTCCATCAACGAAATAGTCCGAATGCCGGGACCGTATCATTTTTTCATGATTCGACGTTTCAATCCGATTGCGCCTATCTGCTGCTATATGGATTTGACATTTTCATTATCTACTCATAAAATAAGTACCGCTATAGTTAAAATCAATGCTTCACCATATTATAGAGATCACTGAAATGATATCGCACCTGCCCAGCGGGCAGTAATTTTTTTAAAAGGAGCCGCAAATGGCGAACAAACCAGAAGATAATCCCGAGAACCAGATGGGACGAGAACTGACCGATGCCGAGAACAAAGAATTGTCTCGCAAAGGTACTTTCAAGATAGCCACAAAAACACTGCCTGCCATCCTTGATGAAATCGATGAGACCCTTTTTGACATAGCGAACGCCCTTCGCCGGTCGGAGCAGGCAGCCAAGGAGGCAGGGAAGGCTGCGGAGGCGGCTATAAAGGCTGCAGCCGAGGCGGGTCAGCAGGCAGCCGAGGCCAAAGCTGCGGGACAAGAAATACGCGGGGAAGTAAGAAAGGCTGAACAGGCAGCCAAGGAAGCCATGGAGAAAGCCAGGGAAGCCGGCATTCTGGGGGATGAAGCCAGGAAAACCGCTGAAGCAGCGCTGCGCGCGGCTCGCGAGGAAGTGGAGCGCGCTGGCAAGGCTGTTTCAGAGGCTAAGAGAGCTGCCGAGGAAGCCGCCCGCAAAGCCGGAGAGGCCGAGGCCATGAAGGCACAGGTGTCCGGCCTGGCCGAAAGAGTTTCCGATCTAAGCAAGAAGACAGCCGCGATGATTGAAAAAGCGGCAGCAGAGGAAGCAGAGGCCCGCGAACGCATGCTGGAAGCTGCCAAAGCAGTGCTAAAATCTTTCCTAACCTCATGGCAATTTATCGTCATTGTACTCACGATTATCTTAATAGCTGTATCGATAGCTGTATCTCTGAATCAGCTGAAATAGTGAATATTGACACCGGGTAAGATAGTAACTCACAAAACAAAACCGCCGGACCAAATATCCGGCGGTTTATGTTTAACAAGGATCCAGAAGAACTATCGTATTAGCTCATCATAGTGATTAGAGAACAGGCCCTCAAGAAACGCCGCTTGGAACGATTACTTGAACCTGGTCTATATAGCCCGAACCAATCTATTTAATAGTAACGAGTCCGTATCCATTTCAATAGGATCAAGATAATAATCTCGATTAGCAATACGATGCCTACACCTATCCCAATCCAAGTCGCCATGCTCAACCCTCCAGATGCCTGTGTAGAAACGCCAGAAGACGTAACGGTTGGCGTCGGCGTAGGTGTCGGCTGAGCGGCTGCATTACCCCCACAGCAAACCAAAGCGATGCCGCCAAGCACCAATAATACAATACTTAATCCTACAAGCATGAGCGCCAACTTTTGCGTGTCCCTCATCTCAAGGACCTCCTTGTTTATCAAGTGAACTAATAAAACCATATAGAGCCTAGACACAACAGCCGTTCTATTATAGCACAGCGGTAATTGGCAAGACGCTGGACTTCGTGTATCCTCCGCAACTATAGGCTAGGAACACTTATGACTTTGTCCGGGCAAATATAAAAGGAGACCTCAAAAAGAGGGCTCCTTCTATACTATCTTGGCCTAGTCACTCTAACGGTAAGCGAGCTCTACCCCTAACTCATCCCCGTATCCCAGGGTGTCCTTCTTCAGTTCACCTGTCGACCCATAGCCATACATTGTAAGGGCACTGTCCTTGCCATTATATAGATCGTTAAGCATAATCCAGTGGCCTGCCTCATGGGTCATGATATTCTGGATGTCGTAGGTCTCAGCAATCCCGTTGTTGCTTGGATCAGTATATCTCGTAGCATCTGCCGCAGCTTTTGTCGCAAGATCATGTATAGTATCCGGCGACGTATAGCTCCATACGAAACCACTGCCGATATTCATCTGGGTATCAACTTCTGTAATCACCTTGGAGTTTCTGTAATACCATATGCTGGTTACCGCAATGGCGCCGGGATACTGTTTGCTTATATCCGCCCAGGAAACCACATTGAGGTTGTCTTTTACCCCGCCATTAGCAGTACTAATGCCCTGATAACTGTAGCCCAATGGTCCGTCAGCATTGTCCCATGTTACGAATGATGCTTTTATAGCGGCAATCGCAGTTTCGTCACCGACACCGCTCCCTGTTGGATTGACATAATAATTTATCGCCGTCGGATTTGCCCAGTGAACCCCTGAGTACTTGTAATCCGGGCATAATACCCCTGTGCCGCCTGCCCCAGAGGAAGGCTTCCCCGCTTCGTGCTGAGGATAGTGAATAAACACGATTTTATCGACAGGGCCTTTGCCTGGATTATCGACAGGTGCTACGGCCATCACGGGTAAAGATGTTACTATCAACGCAATAACGGCCAGCGCCGGAATCCATAAAAGCTTTTTCATATCGCCCGCCTCCTAGGATAACTTCCCGATATAAGTATGCTATAAGAAAATTTCTCTGTCAACAAGCCGAATGTCTGCAGTGATAAAGACTCAGAGGTTAAGATGAGATTAGACAAGCTATGGATTGCGCAGCTTATATTCACATCCCAGGAAAACACCTTCAGCCACCGACCTGTTTGAATGTAGAAATAGCTGATAGAGATATCTATATGGGAAAAGACTTATTCCCAGCTTGGCCTAGCTCACGGCAACTGTGATCCACAACCATGCGATGAAGATACCCAGCGCTCCGCCTACAAAGACCTCCATGGGAGAATGTCCTATCAATTCCTTTAATTCACGGCCGAGCACCCTAACAGGCTGCCTTTCATGTATCTCCTTCATAACTCGATTCAAAACGGCTGCCTGCTGGCCGACCGAGTGTCTAACTGTCGCAGCATCATACATAACGACTAGCGCAAACACTGTAGCAATCCCGAATGTAACTGAGCCAACCCCGTCGACAAACGCTACAGCGGTGGCCAATCCAGCAACCAAAGCAGAGTGTGAACTGGGCATACCGCCGCCGCCCACAAGTAAATGCAAGTCCAGTCTCCTTTTTTTCGATAGAAACAGAATCGCTTTACACAATTGCGCGACGGCCCAGCAAAGTAATGCAGCAATCAATACATTATTGTTAATGAGTTCACTCAGCATGGAAGTTATCTATCTCCAACGCTATTTTATGACACAAAGATCTGCTCTAACCTACATAACTAATAATACGCTATTATCACAGAGACTATATCTATATTATACGATATCGTAGTTGGATACAAAAACAAGGGCCGAAGAGGGGGAACGATTCTTGACAAATAAGTCGGGCTGAGTGGTAGAATTTGGCGGGATTGAACCGAGTACGTTATTATTAGGTGAGTTAAATGAGTGAAATGTCTTATCAAATCGATATCAGATGTCAACCCGGTTACCTGTATGTCCAGGCATGGGGCATCCGCTCCGGAAAGAATCTAAGAGCTATGGTAAAGGATTACTTGAAAGCCAACGAGGAGCACGGTTATAAGAAGATACTGGTAGATGTACGCAGCATGACCGGGAAACTGACAGCTTTTGACGCCAGCAGCTTCGGCAATGCAGCCCTGGAAGGACTTGAAAGTGTCGATTCTGATATGAAAACAGCGATCGTTGATCTAGAAGAGAATCGTAAGCGCTTCAGTTTTTTAGAGGATGATTCTGTTAATACAGGATATAAACTCCGGTTCTTCTCCAAGACTGCCGATGCACAGCGATGGCTTAGCAAGAGCAAATGACTTTTTAATTAAAGGAGGACCATGAAGAACTCAGCGAGAGCCAAACTGAACCACAAGTTATGGTTCTGGTACATAGAGTGTGCAGGATGCAGCAAAGTACTGACATGGCAGGAAGCGGGGTTCATTTCCATTGAAGGCGCCAAGTCCGCCCCTTACTGTAGGAACTGCCTCAAATCACTTGGGGAAAAAGAAAACATTACTATTATTATCCCGCGCGGTTGAATTCTGATTACACAGCATTAACGACAGAGTCACCATAGGTGCATCGCCAAATCAGAATCTACAAAAACCGAGCTACAAAGTGACAGGGGATTAAATAGTTGAATATCGTCCCTTAATACATATGGGGGAGGTCATAATGCTTGTAAGTAAATTGAAAGACGTGAAGAAGACAATACCTGAAATGAAAGGTGCTATGGGCGTTTTTAAACAGATGCCGCTCTCCACAAAGGATGGAGTTCCGGCGTTTTCATTCCGTGTATTTACCATCAAGCCGGGAGGGCATACGCCCTTTCACCAGCATCCCTTTGAACATATGAACTATGTAATTGAAGGAAAGGGGGCATTAATCGCGGCAGAACAAAAATACGAGCTAAACAAGGGCGATTTCGCTTTAGTGCTGCCTGACGAAAAACATCAATTTATGAATACAGGAAATAGAGATCTCATAATCATCTGTGCTGTTCCAAAAGAGTATGAATAAGAAGCGTCCTATGATAAAAATATACTATGAAGACTTCATTCTGCATGAGCGCCATCGTCTCGGGCCATACGTCATTACAAAAAAAGCAATGATCGATTTCGCAAAGCAATGGGACCCGCTTCCTTTCCATATAGATGCACGATACGCTAAGAGTACAAGTGCCGGAAGCATAATCGCTTCCGGATTCCATCTTCTGGCGATAACACACAAGCTCTGCATCGAACAGAGACCCACGGCATGGATGATAGGCCTTGGCCTTGACGAGGTTAGGTTTCTTGCTCCTGTCAGGCCGAATGACACACTCATTCTAGAGGCCGAGACTATTTCCAAAAGGTCATCCAAATCCCGCCCGGAATGCGGCATCGTTACTGTTGTGTTCAGGTTATTCAATCAGCGCGATGAAGTGGTGCTTACCTACAGAGGATCCGGGATGGTGGAAAAACGGGACGCTCTACATCTGACAAATAAAACGACTTGAGAATTAGCCAAATATCGATACTATGCCCTCTTCTTTAAGTTGCTAGACTACGCTTCCTGATCTCAGCTGCCCGAATGGCACCATATTAATTAATGATTATAATTCTCTTTTCGTTCAGTATTCAATACCAAACTACAATATGGTGCAGAGTATCTCTCGAGAAGCTTTCCCTAATATTGACATGCGATAGACCTTGAGTTATAATTGCCGAATTTTTAAAAAATATTGCTATAAGTAGGAAGCTATGAACGGAAATCAAAGAACAGCCGATATAAAGAGGGTACGCAGTCATGCCATGGAAGCAGTGGATAGGCTGTATATTTTCGGGGCCTGCTTGACAGTATGGTCCATAATATACTTGGGTTTCTTATACACTTTCTCTCAGCTTGACACATCTTCCCATGATATATTTTACGTTCCCATACTCTTTGGCGTTGGCATACTCACAATGCTATCGGCGAAGACAATATCGATCTATGGGGCATGGCCACGGTTTTTGGGTGTAGCTCTATTGATTATTGCTGCAGTTCTTTTCATAACAGCTCATGTTCTCTGCTTTTTCGGTCATGCTGCTGTAAGAAACATCCCTATTATTTTGCTGCTTCCGGGTGTTCTTATCTATGTCTCCCTTTTCCGTCTTGCCGTAATAGAATCAGATTCCTAAAGTTTCGGGCAGTTGTAATTGAATATATGAATTGGAGGTGATATGAAGCCTGTATATTTTTTAGATAATGGTATAGGTATCTTTAACTCGCCAGACGGGAAGAACAGCGGATATTCCATACCAGGTGACCCGATTATCGTAGACAAAGGGAACGATAAAAAGCGTGGCTGGTTTACATCAAAACTAGTTGCCAACATCAAGATTCGTGGAACGAAATGTCCGAACGATTGATGAAAGCTTTTCGCTAGATTCCGTTGATGGCAGTGTTGTAACAGAGAAGGGAGAACAAGTTCCTTTCTCTGTCTGATTTTCAGATACTTTCCTATTTACCGCTCTTCTTGACCGGTTTGACTTTCTTCTTCTCAGGTTTGGCTGCTGGTTTGGTTCCACAGCCGCATCCACATCGTCCAGCCATGAGTGTCTCCTTTTTTCTTCAAATCTTATGCTTTCATTTTACAGTTTTTGTCCGACTATGCATATAGTAATACCATAAGTAGAAATGGCCATAGTAGCTGGTATTTGGGACAGATGATAGCATGTTAGTTACGACGGATACGGAAAAGATGGCTCTTGTTCTTACAAAAAGCTTGGTTGAATTCTCAATGCCGCTTGACAGACTCTCTACCCAGAATTAAAGTATTGCCATCCCTTACATCATCATCTGTCCTATACAGTTTGCTGACCAGTAGGGCATCATGATCTAGGGTGTAGTGACTCACAAGTATACATACCAGAAACGCTGATAGAGAGGAGGTGAACTACAATAAAGACATTTGAATGGTGGGTATACAACAATAAAAAAAGAGGCTTCACACTAATCGAGTTATTAGTCGTTATGGTCGTTCTAGCTATTCTTGCTGCAGTTATAGTATTTTCAGTAGGTAACGTGTTTAGCACAACTAAAGAGAGAGCGTACGAAACAGTACGGGATCAGATACAAGTTGCTGTAACGGCATATGCCACAAATAGCTCCCACCGCGGAGAATATCCATGCAATATCTCAGCAGCTACATTCTCTAATCTCAATTGCTCCACATGCTATATTGTTGATATGAGCATGCTGATAGTACCTGGAGAAGGCATGCTGCGCAATATTCCAGATGGTTGTATCGACCGAGGAACTCTCGACAACTGTACAGGCGACGCTGCCGGCTGCAAAGCAGATTATCATTATATATGGGGAGTAGATGAAAATGGAACCGTCTATTCCTTCTGCGATAACGCTTCAACCAGCTCAGCAAAATGCACCAGCAATAACTCGGGATATCAGGATGTATGGCCATAATTCCGCCAATCGTGAACTCGCCGTACACCTATGCCTGAAAATAAACTACGGTGCAGTGATTGGTGTGAGCATGTAGCCCAGAGAAGCAGGCTACTGTTGACATGTGATAACTCCTTTATTATGATTTAAGAGTTATGAGAGTAAAACTATTACTAACGTTGTGCTTGGTTATTCCAATCATCGTTTCAAGTTGCAGTAGTGGTTCTACGTCTAAGCCTAGTTCACAATCTAGTTCGCAGCCTAGTTTACACATTATATCTCCCAAAGAAGGTGATTCTTTCTCGGCTGGCGCAGTTATACCCTTAACATGGAATATTTCTAGCATCCCAGACAGCAGCAATTCCTATATTTACTATCATATAGAAGGGGTGAATGAGCCTTACTGGGTCCAAACGCCGTACCGGTTCGCGATTAATGCAAGCTATATTGATTTCACCGTTCCTGACAATCCTGGGCAGAATTTAAGCATCGCGATAGGGTTATGGGATTGGACAAGCCTTAAGTGGATCGTCTTTACATCAGTTAACGACCTGATGATAACAAGTAAGTGAATCCATCTCAGATCTATTCGTAAAAAACATGGTATCGCCCCTACGTGAAGGGAATTAGAATACCCAGAAGTAATTGCTCACCTAAACTTTGGGAAACCCCAGTCTCAGCAGGTGTGGCACTATCTTCTTGACCTTCAATCTCTCCTATCGCCGTCCGAGCGGTCATTTTTGCCACAGTATTTGAGTTGCTTCCAGAGGGACCGCAACGCCTTCATATTTCGGTATCACCCTCGCCGTATAGTCCGACACGGGCCGGACCGCTGATACCGCTGCGGTGTAGATGTACCCTCCGACGTTGCCCACCAGCTGCCGCTCCTGCTTCATTTCATGCCTTATCGGACTGCCGCCGCTTTTATCGTCCGCATACAGCTCAACTCGAACCATGTTCGGGTCTATGTCGTCGAGATAGACCTGAACCTCGAAAATATGCTGTTTGCCTTTGGTTTCCACCTTCACCTCGCCGAAGCGCATCTCGTCCCATTTTTCATCCAGCGATTGCCGCCAGCTGACTATATGGCTGCCCGCCGCGCCTTTGTGCGCCGCGCGTGCCCGATAGGATGCCGCGGACGGGAGGTAATGCTGCTCGGTGTATTCGCGCACCGTGCGGTTGGCGGAGAATTGAGGCGTCAGCCGTGCCATGCTTTCCCGTATCCGGTGGACCCATCTGGCGGGAATGCCGTTCTTGTCCCGTGTATAGAATTCCGGGATGACCTCCCGCTCCAGCAGGTTGTAGAGCTCTTCCGCTTCGATAGAATCCAGATCAGAACCTTCGCCGCGCTCGCGGCTGTTTCCCAGCGCCCACCCCACCTCCGGCGTGTATGCCTCGGCCCACCAGCCATCGAGCTCCGACAGATTGAGACCTCCGTTCACGAGCACTTTCATGCCGCTGGTTCCGCTGGCCTCCCACTGATACTGCGGCGTGTTGATCCAGACATCTACACCCTGCACCAGATTCTCGGTCAGATGCATATCATAATCGGCAAGAAATACCGCATGACGGCGCACCTCGGGTTGCCGGACAAAACGTGTCCATTCCCGGATCATGTCCTGCCCTGCCTGATCCTTGGGATGGGCCTTGCCAGCGATAATGATTTGAACGGGACGCTGAGGGTCAGTCAACAAGCGGATCAGCCTCTGCGGATCGCGCAGCAATAGATTCGGTCTCTTGTAGGTTGCGAAGCGGCGTGCAAAACCGAGCGTCAAGGCATTCGGGTCAAACAGGTGCTTTGTATAGTCAACCATCTCGGACGAGGCGCCTGTCTTGGTCAACTGCCGTGACAGCCGTCCACGGGCATATTCTACAAGAGAATTACGAGCCTGAGCGCGGAATTGCCATATCCTGGCATCAGAGATGCGACGGATATTCTCGCCCAGAGTTTCCGTCGTCCCCAGCCAGCGGTCTTTTCCACAAGCCTCGGTCCAGAGATCGTCAGCCGCCTCCGAATCCCATGTTGAAGTATGAATTCCGTTTGTAACGGAGCCAACGGGCACCTCCTCCACCGGCCAGCGAGGGAAAAGGGGCGCGAAGAGACGGCGGCTCACCTTGCCATGCAGGCGGCTCACACCGTTTACCGCGCCGCTGCCCCGTATGGCCAGATAAGCCATATTGAACGGTTCCGATGGGTCATCTGGATTCTCTCTGCCGAGCGCAAGCAGATCTCTTGTTGAGATACCGAGCCTTTTCTCAGCATACCAGCCTAGATATTGATCGATAAGGCCCGGGGAGAAACGGTCAAAGCCGGCAGCTACCGGCGTGTGCGTGGTGAACAGATTGCCGGCCCGTGTAATAGACAGCGCAACGTTAAAGGGCTGGCCTGTGTCTTCCATGAAATTCCTGGCGCGTTCCAGCACAGCGAAGGCGGCATGCCCTTCATTCAGGTGGCAGACCTCCGGACGGATGCCGAGCGCGCGGAGCAACCGCCATCCTCCGATTCCGAGCATAAGCTCCTGTTTAAGCCGCAGTTCCGACCCGCCTCCGTAAAGCTCACTCATAATGCCTCTGTGAGCCGGGAAGTTGGCGGCGTCATTGGTGTCCAGCAGGTAGAGTTTAACCCTGCCGACCTGGACCTGCCAAGCGCGCAGCCACACTGAATAACCGGGAAGTTTCACCTCCAGCCGCAGCCATTCCCCGTCCGGTTTTCGCAGAGGGGCGATCGGCAGTTGTCCGGGATCGTTATAGGGAAACAGGGCCTGTTGCGCTCCATCATTATCGATCACCTGGCGGAAATATCCTTGCTGATAGAGCAGTCCTACGCCGACCACAGGCACACCCAGATCGCTGGCCGCTTTGAGCTGATCGCCGGCTACGTTACCAAGTCCGCCCGAATATATAGGCAAAGCCTCGCTTAGCATAAATTCCATACAGAAATAAGCGACACAGGTCAAAGGAGCTTTTGGATGATTCTGCTGAAACCACTCAGGCTCTGCCGACTTGCGGCGCTTGAGTTCCAAAAGCTCATCTACTTCTTTGCGAAATTCGGTAGTAGCGAACAAGTTCTCAAGTTTATCCCGCGAAACCGCCTGCAAAACCACCCATGGATTCTGTGTCAGTCCCCACAATTCCGGGTCGAGCTCTCTCCAGACCCTGTCACCAACATGGCTCCACGACCATCGCATATCCAGGGCAAGCTCAGCCAGAGAATCGAATCCTTTGATATCCGAATGCACAAAAGGGCCTGCTGGATTGCCGACATATGTTTGCTTGTCCATTGTCACTCCTCAAGATTTTTTCTGAATGGAAACTACAAGTATATCACCGAAGATCGCCTGTGCTTTCTCAAGAATTCTAATCAGATGACTTGACCCACCCCCCTGTTGCTGTAGAGTTATATATTACGGAGCAACCCATCTCTTGATATTAAGGTAGGAATACTCTAATGTCGGAAATGTTATTTGTCAAGCGCAATAATCGTGAAAAAGAGGGCCGACAAGATTACATAATTAAATCATAAATCTGAAACTAACTTATACATAAGCAACACTTTAGCGCTCCCAAGGGGAGGATGTTCGAACTATATTTTTTAATAATATTTCTTTCTATTTCAGTCCCCCCGATTCTCCTACCCCACCTAATGACTATTCATTACGTTTCATAAAAGGAGAAGGGGTCGGTACACGCTCCTTGATGGCACTCTCCATTACTATACTGGCAATTTATTTCTTGACATATTCGTACTTGAGTGATAATCTCATATAATCACTATGAAGGAGGTATAGATGCAAGCTTATTGTATGAAGTGCCGCAAGAAAGTAGAGATGAGCGGAGCCACTGCGACCAAACTGAAGAATGGCCGCCCGGCAACCAAGGGGACCTGTCCCAAGTGCGGGACCAAAGTATTCAAGATCGGCAAATAGAGCAATCGTAGTTTAGTAAACAGATAAGGCCACGTTTCGTGGCCTTATCTGTTTTTATTATAAGTTACCAAGTAGCCGGCAGAGAGCTAGTGACCACCGGTCACCGTATATCCCTGACGGCGCAGATTGGCGGCCAGGCGCTTCTCCATACGCACCGCCTCCTCGTAGGACATGGGGTTCAGGTGCTCGTAGAGCTTCTGTATCAAGTGCTTGCCGTGGTTCCTAACAAAGGTAGAGTCTTTGATGCCTTTCTTATGCTTCTTGAAACGTTCCTCCGGCGTGAGCCCCGTCATACCGACGTAAAGGCACGGTTTCCTGGGATCGCGCCTTGGATTCTGTTTGATAACCCTGGACATGCCGCCGACAACGGGATCCAACAGCACAACGTAAACATTATGATGTGACTTGTCGCTCATCGCCGTTCTCTCGACCATCGTGAAATTAATATGGGTTGACGCTCATAGACTCGGGCTACTAATAGAGAACAAAGTGTTAAATCATAAATCCATCTTGAGTTGGTTAATCTTGCGAAGAACCTGCTCTGGATTTGCTCTTGACCCAGTTTTTAGGTTTTCGGCCATTCCAATAGCGACTTCATATTGATTGTTCTCCAGAGCCTTCATAGTGGCTTTAGCCACTTCTACCGGCGGTATGCCTCTATCCTTTTGGTCCCTCTTCTCCCTTGCCCCTTTATCCAGTTCTGTATCAACGGTCGGCGGTATCACTTCAAATACCTTCACAGAAGTATCATTCAATTGAACTCTAAGAGATTGACTGAACGAGTGGATCGCAGCTTTAGTGGCACAGTAGACCGGCATTATTGCTATTGGTACAAAACACAAGCCAGATGATATATTAATAATGGCTGCCCCTTCTTTTTCGAGAAACAACGGCGTGAAAAGGGCGCAAAGATGAATATAGGCTTTCAGATTGACCTCGATTTCATCTTCTCCAAAGAACAGCTCGTTGACGCCCCTCTTGAAATTTATCATCCTCTGGATACCGGCATTATTCACCAATATGTTAATATCACTGAAATTGGAACAGACCCATTCATAAAGAAACTTGCGCTTGGACTCATTCGACAGGTCGCACACAGTGTAATGTATCTGCGGAAGCTTCTTCTTCGCCTCTCTCAATTGGGCCTCCCTTCTCCCACAGATAACTACCTTGTTGTTATTATTTACGAAGGCTTCAGCAAGTGATAAACCGATGCCGGTTGCTCCGCCTGTAATCAATACTGTGTTACCAGTAGTTTTCATCACTTAACTCCTTATCATTTATCGCGTTGAGACAGGTTACATCTCATGTGAAAGTTTGTCAACAGACGACGTAGATGAATCAGACATACTATCAAGATGGATTATGCTACAGATATATAATCATGAACTACTACTGTTACAGCAGCGATAGATGCATTTGGTGCCCCCAAGGAGAATTGAACTCCTGCCTCCAGCTTGAAGGGCTAGCGTCCTAGGCCACTAGACGATGGGGGCATCCGCGGAAACAAACCTTTCGTATTTTATCACAGCAGCAGAGAATTGCCTACGGGTACAGCGCCAGCGACTCCAGCGCTGTAGCTTCCGGAAGACCCAGCATCAGGTTCATGCTCTGTATCGCCTGGCCGGCGCCGCCTTTGACAAGGTTATCGATGCAGCTGACCACGATGAGGCGCCCGGTACGTGTATCGACGGTGGGGTAGACCAGGCAGAAGTTGGTTCCCAGCGTCTGCTTGGTCTGGGGCGGGGAGTCGACCACTTTCACGAAGTGCTCTCCTTTGTAGAATTCTTTATATGTATCGACGACTTTCTTTCTATCGAACGAGGTGTCGGCCAGTCTAGCGTAGCATGTGCTCAATATTCCGCGGTTCATCGGAACGAGGTGCGGGACAAAGGTAACGTTAAGCGTCCATTTGGAATTAAGCGCAACCAAACCCTGCACTATCTCCGGCAGGTGGCGATGGCCTTCGATGGAGTAGGCCGAAACGTTCTCATCGATCTCGGAGAAATGTGTTTTGAGGCTCAACGCGCGCCCGGCGCCGGACACGCCCGATTTAGAGTCGACTATTATATCGGGGTCTATGATCCCTGTCTTTACCGCAGGCGCCAGCGCAAGGATGGCGCCCGTGGGATAGCAGCCCGGATTGGCCACGAGGCGGCTTGAGGCGATATTCTTACGATTGAGCTCCACCAGGCCATAGGCCGCCTCCTTAAGCAACTTGGGGGCGGGGTGCTCATGCTCATACCACTCGCGGTACTGTGAGGCATCCTTCAGTCTGAAATCGGCGCTGACGTCTATCACTTTTATCTTGCGTTCCAGCACCGCAGCGCACGCGGCGGCACTGTCCTTATGCGGCAGGGCCGAGAAGGCCAGGTCGACGGGGCCAAGGTCCTCCTCAATGGTCAGATCGATAGCCGCAAGGTGCGGCAGGAACTGCCCCAGCTTCTGCCCGGCGGCGCTGCGGCCCGTCACCGACGTCAGCTTGACATCGGGATGGCAATGCAGCAGCCTGGCGATCTCCATACCGATGTATCCGGTTACATTTATGATTCCCACTTTTATCATGTTATCCTCCATCCATCCCCTCTGTATTACCCTCACCGCGCTTCTCGCGGGCAATATCCTGAATCCTGCTATCGCTTATCCCGAAATGGTGCGCTATCTCGTGCCGCACAGTATCCCCTATGCCCCTGACTATGCGCGCCTCGCTGCCATAGGCCTGCTCAATGGGTCTCTGAAATATAGATATCTTCTCCGGCAGCACCGGCGTCATGGCATGGTCTCTGCCGAAAGCCGTCAACGGCACACCTTCATAGAGTCCAAGCAGCTCCTCGCGTCTCCTCAGACCAACGCTGCGCAGCTGCCTGCCGGTAGGCCAGTATTGTACCACAACCGCAACATTTTCGAGCCTGTCCTTGAACTGCTGTGGCAGCGCCTCAATAGCTCTTTCTACCAGCTCTTCGAAACGTTCTCTTTCCATACAAGCAATCTTTATTCAGCAAACACCGGCTACAGAGAGGACTTTGCGAGCGGCAGACCTTTCTGCCATGCCGCACCATATTCATATGAAATTCATAAACATCCGACGGCGAAACCATCTCCCCCAGTATCCTGTGAGCATTGTCCGGAGATACCTTCGAGCCAATGAGCCCCAGCCGCCGCGAGACACGATAAACATGCGTATCCACCGGGAGCGCCGGCCTGCCCAGCGAGAACAGCAGCACGCAGGCGGCCGTCTTGGGCCCCACCCCGGGAAGAGATTCGAGCCAGGTGCGGGCCTCCGCCAACGGCATCTTCTTCAGAAATCCCAGGTCCAGCGAGCCCTTTTCATCTTCAATCCGCTCTAGTATGGCCTTGATGCGTGGAGCCTTGACCCGGCTCAGCCCGCCGGATGCAATCGCCATGGATATCCTGTCTACACTGGCCTCAGCCACCCGATCCCATGTGCCGAACATCGATACGAGGTTCTCGAAGGCACGTCCGGAGTTGGCATCCGAGGTATTCTGGGAGAGCAGGGCAGCTATGAGCTCGGAGAGGGGATCGCGCCGCGGCCGTTTCTTAGGGAGGCCGTGCTGCTCCCTTAGCAGGGCGATTACATCCTCGATTTTCATTGCTTCCCCAGGTGGCAGGTATCATTCACCAAAGTCACGGTAGCCCTCTTCTCGCCGGTACCTATAATCTCGTACATCTCGAAAACGTTCACCGCCGTCGAATCCTGCGCGATATTCCAGAAATGGGAATTGTCCAGTCCCAGGAGGTAGCAGAGCAGCACCTTGCACACCACCCGGTGCGTGACGACGGCGACGGTCTGGCCTTCATGCTTCAGCGCCAGCTCGTCGACTGTGGCTACCACCCTGCACCTCACATCCTCAAGGCTCTCCCCGCCGGGAACTATGAACCGTGCAGGATTGTGGCGCCACTCGTCGAACGATTTTGCATACTTCTCCCTGACCTCTGAGACAAGCAGCCCCTCCCATTGGCCGAAGTTCATATCGTTGAGGCCCTCCAGTGTACCAACAGTGAGGCCGAACCTGCCTGCGATGCATTGCGCAGTCCTCGCAGCCCGCTTCAGCGGGCTGGAATAAACGGCCGATATCTCCCACTCCATCAAGCGTTCGGCAGCCAGCTTTGCCTGCCTCAACCCTGTATCGTCCAGCTCGATATCAGCCCTCCCGCGGAAGCGCTCATCTTTATTCCAGCCTGTCTGCCCATGCCGCACCAGAACAAAACGGGTGAAATGCTCTTTTTTCACTGCTCTTCAGGCCCCCCCTGCCTCAGGATATTAATAATATACTGTATTTCGGGCCCGGTCAGTCCGTAGCGATGCAGTGTATGCCGCACCATCTCCAAACCGGCCTCGAATTCGGGGCGCACGATCTCGGCCACGCCCAGTTCACGCAGCGTCTCGGCATGCTCATCGAAATGAACGCGCGCCACGATGTCCAGTTTAGGATTAATTGCATGGGCATTCCGAACCGCGAGCTCCGTCACAATGGGATCATTCATAGTGATAACCAGGACTTTAGCTTTATCCAACATAGCGCGCGCAAGGATGTCAGGGTTACTGGCATCGCCGTACAGATACGGCACGCCCTTCGCCTTCAACATATCGATAATATGCGGGTCCTCTTCAATGATAAGACGAGTGAACCCCCTCTTCTCCAGCACCGAACCCAGTATCCGCCCCACGCGACCGCAGCCGCAGATGACCACATGATTACTGAGCTGCAGCCTCGTCTCTGGATTTGGGTCTGATCGCCGCGCGAAAGCCCTGGCGAAATGCTCCCTCTGGTTCAGATATACGTACAGTTTGGAGGCTGCGCTCATGGCCAGCGGGGTCAGCAATATAGTGATCGCTGCACTCGTCAGCGTAACATCATAGATATCTTTCGAGATGATACCGGCGCTCAGCGCGGCAGCGGCCAGCACAAAGCTGAACTCTCCTATCTGGAATAACCCCGCGCCGGAATATATCATCGTCTTGGCGCTATAACCAAATAACCTGGGCACAACGAAACATATCGCCAACTTGCCTACGATTATGGTGACAACCGCGATACTTACTATGGCCAGGTTGTCAACGAAGAAACGCAGGTCGATCAACATGCCCAGCGATACGAAGAACAAGGTAGCGAACAGGTCACGTAGCGGAATGACCTCGGCTATGGCCTGATGGGCATAGTCCGATTCGCTGATGATAACGCCGGCGGCGAAGGCACCGAAGGCAAGCGAGATGCCGAAATGATCGGTGACGAAGGCTACCGCTATGCATAATCCAACTATCGACAGCAGGAAGAGCTCTCGTGAGCGGAAACCGGCCACGCGGCGCATGACCCACGGCAAGACCCACAGCCCCATGACGAACATGGCCCCTATAAATATGACCGCTTTGAGAACCGCGAATCCGAGTTGCTTGGCCCACTCCGGCTCTCCGATAGCCGGCATTACAGCCATCATCGGTATCACAGCCAGGTCCTGCACCAGCAGGATTCCAATCATCAGCTTGCCGTGCGCCGTATCCAGTTCTCCGCGCTCCATCAATAGCTTCAACACAACCATTGTGCTGGACATGGCTATCATGAAACCGAAGAACATGGCCTCTTCATACTTCCAGCCCAGGCCGACACCGACCCCGAACCCTAACAGCGTGGTCAATGCGATCTGCACCCCGCCGCCGACAGCAGAGACGCGGCCAACCTGCCGCAGCGATTTCAGGGAAAATTCCATGCCGAGGGTGAACAGGAGCAGGGCCACACCGATCTGGGCCATGGCCTCTATCTGGCCGGTGTCGCTGACAAAGTGGGCGCCGTATGGCCCGATGACGATTCCCGCCGCCAGGTAGCCGAGGATAACGGGCATGCGCAACCCTCTGGCGATCATCCCGCCGATGAACGCAGCCACTAAAGCAATGACCAGCACCACCAGACCAAGCTGCCCTGACATCTGCACCCCATTAATATTAGATGTAAAAAGAATTAGACTATTCTATCACAGAGTTCTGCAATGTCCATATAGTCAAGACGATAAAAATGAAATCAGAGACATCGAGCGCCCTCACCCTGACCCTCTCCCTACGGAGGGAGAGGGAAATATTTTTAAGGCTATCTCTCCCTTACCCCCTCTTCTAAAAAGAGGGGGAACTATTTACGTAACTCACCCTAGCCCTCTCTTTAGTAAAGAGAGGATAGCTAACCCCTCCTTTTCCAGCTGCAGCGTGCAAAACTGCTCGTATGTGCACGGTACTTCGTCCGTGCACATACAATAAGAATCGCTAAGTGCTGTAATACATATCAAAAGCCTTCCAGCAATGCTAGGTTGACACATTACTACAGCCCTCTAGCCTAGGTGAGAGGTTAGCTTCCCAACAGAGGTGCAGGAGACTCATCTCCTGCCGGGGTGTTAGGGGTGTCCCCTTATTTTTAAGTCCCCCAACGTATGGGGGATTTAGGGGGTTCGGTTATTGTTTCCCCTGTTCACCAGGGGACAGCAGGGGACTTCCTATCCTATCTGCTCATTGACAACGTAACATAGGCATATGTACACTTACTTTACCACCACATAAAGGAGTCCCATTGCCAGCTATCGAGAATACACGCGACATGATTTCCGAGGCGCTGAAAGGCCAGAAAGCCGACTACATCGAGGTGCGCATCGAGGAGCGTGAGTCCAGCCGCATCCAGTACCGCGGCCATGAGCTTGAAGACATAGGCCGCAGCACCAGCCTGGGAGGCAACGTGCGCGCCATGGTGCGCGGCGGGTGGGGCTTCGTCAGCTTCAACGACATGCAAGGACTCAGGGGCAAAGTGTCGACCGCGGTCAGCCAGGCGCGCCTGGCAGGGCAGAGGGAGAGCAAGCTGGCACAGGTAGCGCCCGTAGTCGACATCGTAAAGCCAGATATAAAGAACGATCCGCGGAAGATATCTCTCGCCGATAAGAAGAAGCTGCTCGACGAATACAACGATATCATCTGGAGCACGCCCAAGGTCCAGACTTCGGTCCTGGGTTACAGCGACGGGAGCCAGAAGGTGGTCTTCGCCAGCTCCGAGGGCAGCTACATAGAACAGGAAAGAGTTGACATAACGTTCCGTCTCATGGTCGTAGCCCGGGAGGACGGCGACGTTCAGCAATCATCGCTGAGCCTGGGCTCCAAGGGTGATTTCGATTTTATGAAAAAGCTGCACGGCCAGGTCAAAGGCACAGCCGGCAGGGCGGTGGAGCTTCTGGCCGCACCGGCGGTCAAGGGAGGGGAGTACACGGTTGTGCTGGACCCTGTGCTCGCCGGCGTCTTCGCCCACGAGGCCTTCGGCCACCTGTCCGAGTCCGACTTCGTCTATGAGAACGAGCGCATGAAGGATATCATGGCGCTGGGGCGCAAGTTCGGCGGGGAGCACCTCAACATAGTCGACGGCGCTGCGGTTCCGGGCCTGCGCGGCAGCTACAAGTATGACGACGAGGGCGTAGCGGCGACAAAAACGTATCTGATAAAAGAAGGCGTACTCGTCGGCCGATTGCACTCGCGCGAGACGGCGGGCGTGATGAACGAGGCGCCCACGGGCAACGCCCGCGCCATCGACTACCATTTCCCGCCCATCGTGCGCATGACAAATACGTACATCGAACCGGGAAAAACAACGTTCGACGAGATGATAGCCGATATCAAAGAGGGCGTGTATGCCAGCAACTGGTACGGCGGAATGACCAGCATGGAGATGTTCACCTTCTCCGCCGGTGAGGCCTTCATGATTCGCAACGGCAAGGTGGAAAGCTTGATGCGACCCGTGGTGCTCACAGGAAACGTGTTTACGACACTGCATAATATAGATGCGATATGCAACGACCTGGATATGAACCAGGGCGGCGGCTGCGGCAAGGGGGGTCAATCGCCTCTGCCCGTATCCAACGGCAGCCCGCACATCCGCATGCAGAAGTGCCTGGTAGGGGGGAAGTAAGCCTTGGAAAAGATACTCGCTCTGGCTAAGAAAGTTGTCGAGGAGGCCGAGGTCTTCATGGTCAAATCCACGGACACCCCCGTGGTCTGGGAGGCCAACCGCCTCAAGATGCTGGAGAGCAGCCAGGCGACATCGGTCGCCCTGCGCATCATCAGGAACGGCCGGATAGGCTTCGCATCGACGACGCGGCTGGACCAGCCGCAAGCGCTGGTCGACATGGCCGTCGAGACCTCGCAGTTTGGCGCCGAGGCCAGGTTCGAGTTTCCGTCAGTTCAGAAATACCCCACGATCGACGTATACGATGCCGAAGTGGGTAAAGTCGACGTCAACGATATGGTAGATATGGGCAATGAGCTCATCGCCACACTGCTGGCCCACACGCCGGAACTGACATGCGAGGCTTCGATAGGCAAATCCGAGAGCGAGGTTCAGATTATCAATTCCCGCGGCGGGCAGGCCAGCTACCGCAAAAGCATATTCGACATCAGCGTCGATGGCAATCTCATCCGCGGCACCGATATGCTTTTCGTCGGCGAGGTGGATGCATCATGCCATCCCATCCGCGATTTCAAGAAGATAACAGAGTCGACGATTTCACAGCTTGAACTGGCTAAACGCACAGCATCGATCGCCACCGGGCGCATGCCCGTAATCCTCACGCCCAAAGGCGTGATAAACGCCCTGGGCACGCCGCTGGCGCTAGCGGTGAACGGCAAGATGGTGTTGGAGGGGGCCTCGCCGCTGGGCGGCAAGCTCGGCCAGCAATTATTCGACAATAGGCTAACGATATGGGACGACCCCACCCTGAACTACCTCCCGGCCAGCCGCCCCTGCGACAGCGAGGGTGTGCCCAGCCAGCGGACGACACTCATCGACAACGGAGTCGTCGGCAGTTTCCTCTACGATCTGCAGACAGCGGCTCTGGCAGGCACTAGAAGCACGGGCAGCGGCGTCCGCGCCAGGGGCAGCCTTCCTTCCCCATCCACGAGCGCCGTGATAGTGCAGGAAGGCACAGCCGGCTACAGCGAGATGATACGCGATATCAAAGAGGGGCTGGTCGTCGATATGCTCATCGGGGCCGGGCAGGGGAACGTCCTCGGCGGCGAGTTCGGAGGCAATGTGCTGCTGGGATACAAGATCGAGAACGGCGAGCTCGTGGGAAGGGTCAAGGATACGATAATCGCCGGCAATATCTACGAATCGCTTAGGGAGATACAGGCTATCGGGCGCGAGGCGCAGTGGGTCGCCGGCTCGTTCAAAACGCCCGCTATCTGCCTCTCCAATATATCGGCGGCAAGCAAGGGGTAGAAGTTTGTCAATAGATAATTATCTTAAAGAACTCTGCGATAGCAACAAAACGCTGGTGATATCCAGGCTCACCGGACTTTCCGCCATGATTCCCTCCAACCTTGAGCTGTTTAAGAAGACGTGGCCCGGCATCGCCGTGGAGCGCAGAAGGGACATAATTAACAATCTCATAACACTGGCGGAGGGGGACCCGCAGTTTGATTTTAACGATATATTCATGCTTGGCATTAAGGACACGGACGAAACCGTGCGGATAAAATCGATAGAGGGGCTCTGGGAATACGAGGACCGCTCTTTAATCGACCCGCTCATGAACATACTGCGCCACGACAAGAGCGAGCTGGCCAGGGCCGGCGCCGCGGTCTCGCTGGGAAAGTTCGCCCTGCTCTACGAGATGGGCAAGCTGCGCCAGAAAGACGGTGACAAGGTAGAGGAATCTTTGATAACGACGATTCGCGATGATAAAGAGACAATCGAGGTACGCAGGCGCGCCGTTGAGGCCATTGCCCCGCTGAGCTTGCCCATTGTAACAGATATAATAGGCGAAGCATATAGAAATGAGAATATACCTATGAAGGCCAGCGCACTGTATGCTATGGGAATCAACTGCGATCCCGCCTGGCTGTCCATACTCATACACGAGTTGAACAATGCCGACCCAGAGATACGATTTGAAGCAGTTAAAGCATGCGGCGAGTTTGAAGACCATCAGGCGCTGACACCGCTGCTCAAACTCCTCAAGGACCCCGACACACAGGTCAGGATATCCGTGATATCCTCCCTGGGTAAAATAGGAGGAGACCAGGCCGAGGCCGCCCTTGAAGAATGCCTGAAACACCCGGAGGACTGCATCCGCGATGCGGCCAACGATGCGCTGCGGGAGCTACACTTCAATGGAGACCCATTCTCAATAGATTCACTATGATAGAAGCAGCTCTGTTTAAAGGACAGAAGGTAATAATAAGACCGAAGCGCATATCCGACGCGTCAAACGATTATGTGTGGCGCAGGGACGAGGAGCTGACCAGGCTGGATGCCGCCCCGCTGTTAAAGATACCCTTCTCCAGTTTCCTCCTCGACTATGATGATGATATTCGCCACGAAAGCCCCCGCCGCTGCCGTTTCGCCGTAGATACGCTGGACGGCCAGCACATCGGCAACTGCATGATCTATAACATCGACACGCGTAAGAGAGAGGCCGAGCTTGGCATCATGATCGGCAATCGGGATTACTGGGACAACGGCTACGGTGTGGACGCGGTCAAGACACTGGTCGATTATACCTTTAAAACACTAACCGTTGATAGGATATACCTGAACACGCTGGAATGGAACCTCCGCGCGCAGCGGTGTTTCAGGAAATGCGGCTTCGTCCCTTTCAAAAAGCAGAAGCGGTTCAGCAACACCTTTGTCATGATGGAGCTCTTCCGCCGCGACTGGGAAAAGCGCAAGCTGCAGAAGGCCGAAATCGATAAATAGAAAGGGCAGGCTTGAAGCCCGCCCTTTAATATTCAACGCGTCATCGAGTTATTTATCTTTCCCTGCCTTCGGTGGCGATGGATTGACCAGCCCCTGCGCCAGCTCCTTGGGCACCCGTGCGATGAGCTCGTCCAGCTTCCACGGGCCGTCTTTTCTCCAATCCTTCTTGATGATCTTCGTGACCTCAGGCTCAGAGAAAAGCCCGATCTGACCGCCGACGACGAGGAATGTGCGGCCGTTTATATTGGCCTTGGCAGCAACATCGGTGCACAGGAAGACCACGAACGGAGACACGTACTCCGGCGGCGGGAGGTAATCCTCTATCGTCTCGCCAGGAGCCGCGCCCAGCCCGGCGCCTCCCGACTTGGTCCACGCTTCCTGAACGGCATCGTTCAGCGTCATGCGCGTGCCGGCACGGGGACGGATCGCGTTACAGATGATACCGTACCTTCCCAAATCACGGGCCACGGTGCGCGTTAATCCGACGATCCCCTCCTTGGCCGCGCTGTAGTTAGCTTGCCCCAGGTTGCCCAGTCCCGCCTCGGACGAGGTGTTCACTATGAACCCCCCGCGCTGGCGGCGCATCTCGCTGGCCACGGCCCTGATGCAGTTGAAATGGCCGTAGAGGTGCGTCTTGATGACGATGTCCCACTCATCGGCGCTCATATTGAACACCATGCGATCGCGCAGGACGCCGGCGTTATTGATAAGGATGTCCACGCGGTTCCACTTGTCGACCGCGTCCTGGACCGTCTTCTGGCAATCCTCCAGCTTGGTCACGTTGCCATAGCTGGCGATGGCATCACCGCCGGCCTTCTTGATCTCGTCGGCGACCTGCTGAGCCGGAGACTGGTCGGTGCCGCTGCCGTCGGATGCGACGCCCAGGTCGTTAACGACGATTTTAGCTCCTTCCGCAGCCAACGCAAGCGCATGACAGCGTCCGATGCCCCTGCCCGCGCCGGTGACGATAGCCACCTTGCCCTTGAGTCTATCCCCCATATTAGCCTCCTGACGTAATAGCGATACTACTTCTTCGAGGGGAGAGCGACAGTAGCGCTGCCCGGGGTCGTCTTCTCGCCTTTACCGTTCTCGACCCAGATATCGATGTCGACAAGGTTCTCGCCGTTCTCCTGGCGCTTGGCCTTGACGATGCCCTTGCACTGCCATGTCTCGCCATCCTTGGGCTCGTGCATGGTCTTCATCTTGCGCGGATAATCCATCTTGCGGAACTGGCAGGAGAGCATCTTGACGTTGCCTTCTAATCCTATCCAGTTGGTTACCAGGTTTCCCAGCCAGGCTCGCTTCAACTGGCCGTGAACGATCGGGCTGTTGACCCACATCGCCTTTGCAAAATCATCCTCGTAGTGCAGGGGATTGAAATCACCGGAGGCGCCGGCCCACTGCACCAGCATGCGGCTGCTGGCCACCTTGGAGACCGGGGTTACCTCGTCGCCGACTTTTACGTCTTCAAAATATAGCTGTTTCTTATCATGATGCGTCATCATCTTTCTCCTAATTAACTGCAGATCAGCGTCTGGCGGGCCAGTGCCACCAGCACACCATTCTGGTTAAGATATTTCTGTTCGATAGTGAGGAAAACCATCGAACCCTGAGATGTCGTCTTCTCGCGGGCATCGGCCAGCTTGCCATATGTCATCAGTATGTCACCGGCACGTACCGGCGCATAGAAATTGTATTCTATGCCGCCGTCAAGTATACGCAGCATCCCGGCCTGTGCCACCGCACCCACGACCCGGGCCATGCCCGCCTCGATGTTGCCGCCACCCACCGGCCAGCCGAAGAACCCCGGCGGCGATATGATGCCGCCATACCTTGTGTTCCTGGCATACTCCTCATTGCGATAGAGGGGATTGTTATCATCGACAGCGTCGCAGTAGCGCACTATCGCTCCCTTCTCCACCTCCAGCACTACAGGCTCCGACCAAAGGCCGATCATCGTCTTGATCTCAGGGGTAATCTTTGAGCCCTCCGCCATTTATTTGCCTCCTTCTTTATGTATTTAAACAGTAAAAAAACCAGGGGGCGACGTAGTCACCACTCCTGGCCTTTACGCTTGAACCCACATTGATACGATTTCGTAAGCCTTTTTCATAATCGATTTCGAGGGTGATTTCACTAGGGAAATCAGCAAAAGTTTACCTTAATTACGATGCTGTTGTCAATATTCCAAAGCTGGCGACACGATGTAGAAGCTATCCTTCTAATTGCCCGACATGGATTCCGGCTTTCGCCGGAACGACGCATTGTGCCCTCACCCTTACCCTCTCCCTGCGGAGGAAGAGGGAGTATTTTTTAAAAGCTATCTCCCCCTTACCCCCTCTTCTAAAAAGAGGGGGAATAGACAGCATCGAAGTATATCGAGATTCTTCACTGCGTTCAGAATGAAAGATTAACGTTAGACTGCATTTACGAACTTCCCCTGTCCCCCTCTTTGATTAAAGAGGGGGAAGCGACACAGCCGGGGGGCGTTCAAAAAGAGTGGTAAAGGAGAGAATTCTCTCCTTTCAGGGTTATAGGGGTGTCCCCTAATTTAAAAGTCCCCCAACGTATGGGGGATTTAGGGGGTTCGGTTATTGTTTCCCCCGCATACGGGGGACAGCAGAGGGTTCAACTATTCAATCTTCTCCAGAGGGGCAAAGCTCAGCATCAGCCGTTTCAGCCCATTCTCTCCCTTGAAAGCGATGGTCAGCTCCTGGTCGCTCCCGCTGGGCACACAGCTGACCACGATACCCTCCCCGAATTTGGCATGCTTAACGTGGTCGCCAGCGCTGAGCGGCGGCTTTTCGATAACAGGCGCTTTGGCTTTCGTTGCAGCCTTCGCCATCGGTTGTGTTTCGACCGTCTTGCCGTGCGGCGTCGTTCTTAAATGGGAAGGGATATCCATGAGGAATCGTGAAGGCAGGTTCACAGATACGGCACCCATCGAGGCGCGGCGGAAGGCGCGTATCAGGTAGACCCGTTTCTTGGCCCGCGTGATGCCGACATAACAGAGACGCCTCTCCTCCTCCATCTGGTCGGGGTCATCCAGGGACTTACGGTGGGGCAGAAGCCCCTCCTCCAGGCCCAGAATAAAGACTACCGGGAACTCCAGCCCCTTGGCGGCATGGAGCGTTATCAGCGTCACCGCGTTGACCTTCTCGTTATAGCTGTCGGTATCGGTCACCAGCGCGATATTTTCAAGGAGCGCTTGCAGCCCTTCCTTCGGCGGCAGCTCGCGATAATCCTCGGCCACGGTGCGCAGTTCGAGCACATTCTCCCACCTGTCCTCTCCGTCTGGGTTCTCATACAGATAGTCTTTATAGCCGGCGCGATTTGTCACCAGGTCGAACAGATCGACGGTGTTCACCTCCTGGCTGGCCTTTATCAGCTCGTTCAGCAAATCGAGGAAGCCGGCGAGCGCATGGGTCGTCCTGCTGTTCAGCGACTGCTCGCCCTTGTCGTCACACACCATCTGCAGCACGGCGTAGACCGGCATGGAGCGTTCCCGCGCCATCTGCTCCAGCTGGTCCACCGTCCGCGACCCGATGCCGCGCGGCGGCACATTGATGACGCGCGAGAGGCTGACGCTATCGTATGGATTATGTATCAATCTCAGGTAGGCGATGATATCCTTCACCTCGCGCCGCTCATAGAACCGGGTGCCGCCCACCAGCCTGTACGGCATGCCGTAGCGGATGAACGCCTCTTCTACGGCGCGCGACTGGGCATTGGTGCGGTACATCACGGCGATATCCCCAGCCTTAAAGAGCTTCTGGCCGACTAGATTATCGACCTCGCTGATAACGTACTGCGCCTCCTCCTGCTCATTGTAGGCCTCGACAACAACGACGGGCGGGCCCTCCTCGTTCTCCGTCCACAGCCCCTTCTCCTTGCGCTTGCGGTTCACGGATATCACGCTGTGGGCTACCTCGAGTATGGTCTTGGTGGAGCGGTAGTTCTGCTCCAGATAGACCACCTTGGCATCAGGGTAGTCCTTCTCGAAGCTGAGGATGTTGCGCAGGTCGGCGAAGCGCCAGGAATATATCGATTGGTCCGGGTCGCCCACGACGCAGATATTGCTGTACTTCCCCGCTATCTGCTTGGCCAGGATATACTGAACCGTATTCGTATCCTGGAACTCGTCGACCAGTATGTAGCGGTAGCGCTTCTGATACTTCTCCAGAACATCCGGCTTGCTCTGGAACAGCTCGACGACCTTCATCAGCAGATCATCGAAATCAAGCGCCTTGCTCTCGCCGAGGAGCTCCTGGTAGCGCTGATAGACCCTGCTGGCCACCTCCTCGAAATAGTTGGACTTAACATAATCTCTAGGCGACTTGAAATTGCTCTTGGCCGCCGATATCGCAGAGAGGAAAATGCGGGGAGGGGAGCGTTTGGGATCGATATCGAGCTCCTCCATGACGCGCTTCACCAGGCTCATCTGGTCGTCATCGTCGTAGATGACGAAATTGGAGTCGACGCCTATGTGCTTGCCCTCGCGCCTCAGTATCTGGGCGCATATCGCATGGAAGGTCCCGACTGTGAGCTCATCGACCGATGTGCCGAGGAGCCCATACAGGCGCTCCTTCATCTCGCGGGCGGCCTTGTTGGTGAAGGTCACCGCCATTATCTGCCGCGGGCGCACCCCCCACACCTTGATGAGGTAGGCAACACGATGGGCGATGACCCTCGTCTTGCCGCTGCCGGGCCCCGCCAGTATCAGCAGCGGGCCGTCTATAGCTTCAACCGCCTCGCGCTGGGCGGGATTCAATCCTTCAAGAACATCCACCACTAGATTATAGCATCGCGAACACTAATGAGATAGGATGATTCAGCTTCGGCCGTCAAATCGCCGCCGGTCTGGTCTTCTGAGCCAACTATAGCCTCGACCATAGGCATATTTCCCAGTCCTCTCCATTATTACCGAACCTATCTTCGCTCACACCTCTAACGTTAAACATAAGCACATGTTCCAGCCCTCTCCCGCTGCAGTGCGAGAGGTTAGCTAATCAAAGAGATGCGGGAGACTCATCTCCTGCCGGGGGTTTGGGGGTGTCCCGTAGGGGCGCCGCTTGCTGCGCCCTTCTATCGGGCAGGGCAAGCCCTGCCCCTACCCGATAACCAACGTATGGGGGACAAACAGGGGGGGTCGGTTGGTCAATTTACTATAGCATCGACGATTTTAAAAAGAGGTTCAGGAGAAATTCTCCTGACGGGGTTTTAGGGGTGTCCCCTAAACACTTTTCTATGTCCCCCAACGTATGGGGGACCAACAGGGGGTTCGGTAATCTATCATATAGCCCCAACATCTCGCGCGTCAGCCAGAACAAAGCTGAGCAGGTCTTTGCCGCTCTGGCTCGATATCAGTTTCTCGTCCGGAGCGATTGTCGCATCGATAAGGCCCTGCATGCGCAGCGCGTCCCCTCCCCCGCGCTCGACGACAACCCCTCCATAGAAAAAACCCAGCGAGCGCAGATCATCGATCGACGAGGTGGATACGGTATCGCCGAGGGGAAGATCCACATATATCAACTCATAACCTTCCTGACGCGCTTGCTTGTAAAAGCGTGCTATCGATCCGGGCAGATCGTCTCCCGCCTGCTGCACCCTGATTTGAAATATGCCCATCCCTGATTTCCTGTAGATAGTAGCTGACGTTAATCCTTTACCTCGCCCCACCGACGTCTTCTTCACCAGACGCGCGTATTTCAATCGCCCGTACAGATTGGTGACAATATCGATGTAACGTTCAGGCACATAAACGGTCCTTGTTGGCGCGGGACGCAGAGGAACATACATGAACATCGCCGGTATCCTGCTTTTTTCATCAGCGCGCTCGAATCCCTTGGGCCTCGTGCTGGCGGGGAAGTGCGCCGGCAGTAATCCCGCCTCGACCCCGCCTATAGCCAGCGTCTTTCTGTAAGTGATGTTATGCAACATCAGGGCGTATAGCTGAAGGCCGATCAGATGCAAGTTCTGCTGGATGATGTTCATATGAACACCCAGGCGAAACATGGTATCGCTGCCGCGGTAGCCCGGTGCTACGAAGCCGGCAACGGCGTCTGCGGTTATATCTCCTATGGCATCCAGCATGATCCCCAGATGCCCCACAACCTCGCCTTCCTGCGTCACAGCGATCTGCGAGCGCAGCAGGCCCTGCTGGATGAAGTTTCGCAGCTTGCAGGGATCATAGAAATCTCTGGCGGGATAAGTGTCGCCATAGCAGGCCCGGACGCACCGGGAAAGAGCCTCGGCATCGTCCTCCGTCATGGGACGGAATATCAGAGCAGTTTCCGGGAGGTGCTCTTCCGGCCGCTCCGGTTTGTTTATATCCTTGCCCATACTATAAGAATCGACATTAATATACGTTTTACGCCCCTAAATTATATCATCGTCTACGATGCGTGTAAAAGAATCTCCCTATGGCGATGGACCGCCCCAATGCGATATTCCGGAACCGCCCCACTTGTTTTATTCTGGCAATGTTGATAAATTAGTCTAATCTCCTATCGGGTCGACCCTTAGGCTGCAGAAAGAGCATGAAAGGAGAACCGTATGTTTACGAAGATTCTGGTATGCCTGGATGGTTCCAAACTGTCTGAACAGATACTGCAATTCGCGTCGGAGGAGGCCCTCAGCTCCGATAAGGAGGTGGTGCTTCTGCGTGTGGTGCCGCTTATGCACAGCACTACCATCGCGGTCCCCGGTGTGATATCCAGCATCCCCCCGTCGCCACCCGCCCCCAAGCAGCTGGCCGCCGAGGAGGCCGAGGCCACAGCATACCTTGACGCCAGGGCCGCATCCCTGAAGAAGATAGGGATAAAGACTGAGTGCGTGGTGCTGGTGGGTAATGCTGGCGAATCGATAGTTGATTACGCTCACCAGAACAAAATCGACCTGATTGCCATAGCCACTCACGGACGCAGCGGATTGAAGAGGATACTATTCGGCAGCGTGACGGAATACGTGATTAGGAACTCCAAGCTTCCGATCCTGCTCATCAAGCCTAAATAGAGATGCAGGAGATTTCTCTCTTGACGGGGTTTTAGGGGGTTCGAAAAACAGCTCCGAGATATATCGACAATTCTAATCGAGGGGTGACATATGGGTTGCGCTAATTGCGGAAATACCGGGAAATGCCCCGTCTGCAGCGGCACGGGCAAGGTTAGCTGTCACGCGTGCAGGGGAAGAGGCGTGATGCACACTTCCCATGACCCCCGCGGCGACATGGGGCCCAAGGAATGCGGCGTCTGCCACGGAGCCCGCACCCTGAAGTGCTCCCAGTGCAAGGGGCTGGGCTGGTGTTCGGCCTGCGACGGGCGGGGATCGGTTAGATAACACTCATCATTTATCAGACTCCAGCATCGTATATTAGTCAAATACCGGATGCCTCCAGAGACGATATTATTACCCAACAAGGTATTCATTATAGTTATGCAGAATTAGTTATCTAGCTATGGACATTTTGTCTTTTTATAAGTATTGCCACCAATATTTACGTATTTTATTCAGTATTTGTCAGAGTTTAAGTCTGGCCCTTGACGCGGCTATCCAATAATGATACCCTGCGCTAGGGAAAATATAGCTACAATAATCGGGGGCCATGAAACGCTATCTGTATTAGGCTGCTTGGATAGCGTGGAGCCAATAGCAAAACCGACCGCAAAGGCCGGTTTTTATTTTGCCAGGTAATGAACGCAGAAGATACGTGAAGGGTAATTGTAAGAGGCGATAGGTTAAGGGGAGACGTATATGAGAAAAATATTGCTGGTATCGATTCTAGCGACTATGATTATTGGATCCATATTGGCTCTGTCAATGTCGCAATCCTCGAATGCAGCGACTAAATTCCTCATCACAACCTTAGCAGGTACGGGTGGGTCAATATCACCTAAAGATCCAAACGTTGACCAAGGTACCGATAAGACCTTCACTATCACGCCTCAAGATTGTTACCACATCTCAGATGTCTCTGTGGACGGTGTGTCATAGGGCGTCATTAATTCCTACAAATTCACCAATGTACAAGCCACTCACACTATTTCAGCTACCTTCGCTATATATACCTATACTATTGACGTAACACAAAGCGATCACGGCACGATAGCGCCTGACGATATAACAGTCAACTGTGGCGAGAAGCAGGATTTCACAATTACTGCTGCTAGTGGTTACCACGTATCCGATGTACTCGTAGACGGAAACTCGGTCGGCGCGCAAACTTCCTACACTTTCAAGAAAGTAAAAGAAAACCACACTATATCAGCTACTTTCGAAGCCGATCCTACTCCAACGCCTTCTCCTTCTCCTACTCCTACACTTACCCCGATTGTTATCACCACTACTTCGCCGTTGCCCGATGGCACAGTTGGTGAAGCCTATTCATATACATTGACAGCTACTGGCGGCAATGGCAACTACTATTGGGATCTACAATCAGGAGCCCTACCCAACGGATTATCGATGACAAGCGTCGGCAAGCCCTGCATACACCTTACTGGCAACAATAATACGTACTACGATGGTATTATCAGCGGCATACCGACCACATCCGGTACGTTCACCTTCACTGCAAGGGTTGGCGACTGTTTTACACCACAAGCAACTAAGTCTCTATCAATTACGGTTAATCCTGCCCCAACGCCTACGCCTACTCCTTCTCCCACACCCACGCCAACTCCTACACCGACGCCTACTCCTACTCCCACCCCAACTCCAACACCAACTCCTACTCCCACACCTACCCCGACTCCTACACCCACGCCTGAACCAACTCCTACGCCTGAACCAACTCCTACGCCAGGTGATCTCACCGGTATTTCCGACACATTGACAAGCAATACGGCCAGCACAGTTGCAGATCATGATATACGTTTCACACCTGGACAGAACCTTGCTGCTGATGGTGAAATACGTATAATTTTCCCCTCAGGCTTTGACTTAACAGGCGTAAGCACGTCGGGTGTAACATTAGAATATCTTTCGTCCGGCACATGGGTCAGCCTTACTCACTCAACTACTATAACAGGACAGACAGTATCGATAATTAAAGGTGAAAACATTAATGATAAAGACACACCATTCAGGGTGATAATCAATTCAATAGTAAATCCTACTAGTTGTGTAAATTACACTTTACAGATAGCAACCTTCAAGAAGAATGGTCAGGCACTGGATACCGGATCGTGTGACATCTTGATAACCTGCGCACCAACACCCACTCCTACTCCTGAGCCACCTACGCCAACACCGACACCTACGCCAACGCCTACGCCGACGCCAACTCCTACGCCAACGCCAACACCAACGCCAACACCGACTCCTACTCCTACTCCTACGCCAACACCAACGCCTACGCCAACACCAACGCCTACGCCAACACCAACGCCTACGCCAACACCAACGCCTACGCCAACACCTACACCTACGCCAACTCCTACACCGACACCAACACCTACACCTACGCCAACTCCTACTCCTACTCCTACGCCAACACCGACACCCACTCCTACTCCTACGCCAACACCGACACCTACGCCTACACCGACACCAACGCCGACACCCACTCCTACTCCAACGCCAACTCCTACACCAACCCCAACTCCTACGCCAACGCCAACGCCGACTCCCAACCCTGGCACGCACGAAGTTACCTATAATATCAACGGCAGCATAGGGACATGGATTCTGAGCAATGGCGGAGTGCTGTTAAATGATGTTAACGCCTGGTCCCCTCAAAAGGACATTTACATTAATATCTCAACCGGAACCAAAATGCTCCTTAACGGTGAACCGATAGATGAGCTGAATGTGGTTCCTGTGGCTTCTCCTCCTGATGCGCCAAGCGGCAGCCATATCTTGGCCGCATTCGACTTTACGCCCAGCGGGGCAACCTTCGAATCGGGTGTAGAGATTACCATTGTCTATAACAAATCCACTGTAGCGGCGGGGGATACCGTAGCTATTGCCTTCTATAATGTCTCTGCCTCCGCCTGGCAATATATAACGCCTCCAGCCTCTACCACCGATCTTGGCGGCGACATGGCTGCTGCCACGTTCACTGTGACACACTTCACCGTCTATGGCCCGTTAACCGTGCCAGCTCCTCCCCCCGGTCCTTACCAAGGCCCGTTCTATTACATCGCGCCGCCTCCGGGACCCACGACAGCGGCCCAGCCATCTTTGACGCCTATCACAACGCCTATATCTTCACCTATAACAACCCCCGCATCTTCACCGGCAGCAAGCCCCGGCTTATCACCAACAGCTAGCCCGGTAACTACAATTTCACCAGCACCTACTTCCGCACCTGAGGAAGAAGAGGGGATGAAGGCCCCTACGTTCGAGCCTACAAACACGCCTGCGGCTCCGGCCGCTCTGAACGCTCACTCGGACACCGATGAGGGCACTGACTGGATCCGGATAGTGCTGATAATAGTGTGGTCAATTGTAGCGCTGCTGGGTCTGGGGCTTATTCTCAAGGTAATAATACAGAGGCTCAAATAGTTCAACATAACCCGTATCACCGGAGGGGGCTGCGTAATCTGCAGCCCCCTCTTTTTTAGAGTTGACAAAGTGACACGACAAAATAGAATAGAGCCATGGCATCAGACAGAGAGCAACAGATAAATGATGATAGGGCCATCGTTCCCGCCGGCGATAAAAGCCTGTCAAGACGAAGTATAGAGGTTACCAGAACCTGCATAGATCGCGGACAGGGGGCTACCCGGTCTCTCTGGGTCAATATACAACCAAAGAATCCTATCTTGAAGCCCATCGTAGCGGTGCCCGCAGCCGCCGTAATGCTGAGCATGTTGATTCTGATTATGATAATAGCTGGATTCACACTGCTCGCTGTCGGCTTGATGCTGGCGGCTTCGGGAAGGCCGCGCAAGGCAGATAACCGATAGAAATCAATCCCAGACTTAGTGCGGAGAGTCGATATCCTATCCGGTGAATCCGCCGCCGTTCAATGGCAGCACCTGCCCGGTGACCCACGATGCCTCCTCGGAGGCGAAGTAGACCACCGCCGCCCCCACATCCTCCGGCGTCCCGGCCCGGCCTACCGTGGTGCTATGCCTGGCTATGACATCAGCCTTGGGTGCATTGTTCATAGGCCCGAGCGACACGCAATTCGCCGTGACGCCGTATGAGGCAACCTCGCTGGACAGCTGCCGCATGAAGCCGACGGCCCCCGCCTTGGAGGCGGCATAGAGCGACAGCCCCATGTTGACGCCCTGCCTCCACGACTCGGAGCTTATAGTGACTATGCGCCCCCAGCGGCGCTCGCACATGCCGTGCAGTACGGAGTGCACGCAGTTCATGACCCCCCGCAGATTGATGTTGAAGAACCGCTCCCAGTCCTCAACGGGGGTATTGATGAACGGCGCCAGCTTCATCCCATCGACCGGCACGCCGGCGTTATTCACCAGAATGTCGACCGGCCCGAAGCTTCGTTCGATATCAGCCACCATGCGCCTGACCGATGCCAGATCGCTCACGTCGGCGGCTATACCCAACGCCGATCCGCCGACATCCCTGATCCCTCCCGCCGTCTTCTCGGCCCTTTCCGCGTAGTAATCATTCACCGCGACTCTGGCACCCTGAGCCGCCAGCGCCTTGGCGATACCCACCCCCATCCCCTGCCCGGCCCCGGTTACCAGAGCTATGTGTCCTTTCAGATCGAACATACCAATACCTCCAGAGTCACTGCTGGATGTTCCTCATTTATATAGGAACGGCATGCTGGTGCTTTCCGTCCCGCCGTCGACATCGATGACCTTGCCCGTGATCCAAGCCGCCGCAGGGGATGCCAGATAAAGCACGGCCAAGGCTATATCCTCCGGCCTGCCGAGCCGCTTCATCGGCGTCATGTCACTCACCTTCTGCAGTGAATCCTTGTCGAGAAACCCCGCCAGCGCGTCCGTCATAATGGTGCCGGGGGCAACGGCGTTGACCCTGATATCGGGAGCCAGGTCGGCGGCCATCATCCTGGTCATATAAGTGAGCCCGGCCTTGACGGTTCCGTAGATGCTGAAATGGCGCTGCACCAGGCGCCCCACCGCGGAGCTTATATTTATGACACAGCCCTTGCTCTCCTGCAGATAGGGCAGGCAGATACGGGTCAGACTGAAAGCCGAGACCACGTTGAAATCGAATGACTCCAGAAATCTTTTACGGGAGGTTTTGGCGATGCGATTGGGCCCGGTACCGCCTGCATTATTTACTACTATATCGATTTTCCCGAAGGCCTCGATGGTCTTCTGCACCAGCCGCTCGAGCTGCTCATCCGACATGACATCGCACGTAACGCCGAGAGCCTGAACGCCGAAGGCCCTGGCCGCCTCCGCATTGGCCTGGACATCGCTCTCCGTCCTGGCGGCAAATACGACACGGGCGCCGGCTTCAGCTAACGTCAGCCCTATACACTTGCCGATGCCCTTACCGGCACCGGTCACTATGGCCACCTTGTCATCGAGCCTGAACCTATCCGCAATCATATGTTCTCCTATCAGTAGGTCTTACCGGTCACTATCAATAGATCGAGATTAGGCGATGGTCTAGGAGCAGTATTTGTATTTACTTAAAAGGCTGGAATAATTATACTACTTTCAAAATCAGAGCCCTGCCATACGAAGGAGCGGATATTAAATGAACGCGACGCCAGTGCTGAAGAACCTCTTTGAGCCTGCCGAGATAGGCTCGATGAAGATTAGAAACAGGATCGTCATGCCTCCCATGGGAACGAATATGTCATCCCACGGTCGTGTGAACCGCGCGATACTGGACCACTACGAGGAGCGCGCCAAGGCCGGAGTAGGCCTGATTATCGTCGAGGTCGCAGGCATAGACTCGCCGGCGGGCAAGAATACGGCTAATATGCTGATGCTGGATAACGATAAATATATATCCGGCATGGCCGAACTTGTTAATACGATCCATAAACACGGCGCAAAGGCCGTGCTGCAGATAAGCCATACCGGCAGGGGTGCGCGGCAGACGATAACAGGTGTGCAGCCGGTAGCTCCATCGCCCATCCCCATGCCGTACAGTTCAGCAATCGGCTATGCGGGCGATATGCCCCGCGAATTGACGGTGCCCGAGATACACGTGCTCGAGCGCAAATACGCCTACGCCGCGGGCCGGGCCAAGACGGCCGGCTTCGACGGCGTGATGTTGCACGGAACCGGCTACTACCTTATCGCACAATTCGTCTCCTCCGCTGCTAATATCAGGAGCGACGAATACGGCGGCGATCTGGAAAAGAGGGCCAAATTCCCCCTGGAGGTGATACAGGCTGTCAAGGAGAATGTGGGCAGCGATTTCCCTTTGCTTTACAAGATGAGTGCGCTGGAGATGGGCGCGGACGCGGGGCTCACGCTGGACGAAGCGCGGCAGCTGGCCGTCATGCTGCAGGACGCTGGCGTAGACGCGCTTGAGCTGGCAGGCATGATATGGGGCATAGACCTGAGCATGGAACCGCCGCCCGGCGAGCCCAGTAATATGGGACTGATGCTCTCCCCCCTCATCAAATCGGTGGTGACCATACCGGTAATCGCAGAAGGCAGGATCGATCCCGAGGCCGGAGATAAGGCCATCTCCGAGGGCAAGGCGGACCTCATCGGCTTCGGCAGGGGATTGCTGGCCGATCCGCGGCTTCCCGAGAAGGCTTTTAAGGGAAGGTTCAATGAGATTCGTCCCTGCATCGGCTGCGGGCGCTGTACCGATAACCAGCTTATGAAAGGCATGGGCGTCATGTGCTCGGTGAACCCCACGACGGGCCACGAGGCCAGAGCCTTTAAAATACATAGGACACAGAAAATCAAAAGAATTGCCGTCATAGGCGGCGGCCCTGCGGGTATGGAGGCGGCCAGGGTGGTCGGCCTACGCGGGCACCGTGTCACTCTATACGAGAAAGATGAAAGGCTCGGCGGCCAGCTTAATCAGGCTATTGTGCCACCGCACAAAAGCAACCTGGCTCAATATGTTGATTATCTCAAACGGCAGCTGCCGCTGCAGCACGTCGTCGTCCGTACCAGAATAAAAGTCACCGCCGACACGATAACCAGAATCAAACCGGACGCTGTTATCATTGCCACCGGCGTCTCCGCGGCCAAGCCCGATATACCGGGGGCGGACAGGCCGTTTGTGCTCTCCGCCAAGGCTGTACTCGATGGCAGGGAGACAGCCCCAAAGGTCGCCATCATAGGCGGAGGGCTCGTCGGCTGTGAAACGGCGGAGCACCTGCAGAAGCAGGGCAGACAGGTAACCGTTATAGAGATGCTCGGTGGCATCGCGGACAGAATGGTATACGCTCAGAGGACCATCCTTGAAGCGCGACTGAAAGCCGCAGGTGTCACAATTCTTACCGGGACCACCTGCAAGGAGATTAGCGACAGCGGAGTTATCGCAACAACAGAAGCAGGCGAGGAACTGCATATCGAGGCAGGTACTGTAGTGATAGCGACGGGCGACAGGCCGAACAACGCCCTGGAACACGAATTGAAGGGGCTCGTGCCGGAGATCTACGCCGTCGGCGATTGCGTTCATCCGGAGGGGATAGCTGAGGCCGTCGCCGCGGGCTACCAGGCGGCTTTAAGGATATAGATCTCTGTAACATCGGCTATAGCGTAACGCCGAGTTCTTCCAAATATGCTTCGACCTCCTGCCTGGCCTCCTCATCCGGATTCAGTGTAAGGCACACTTGAAAATCGGCAATCGCCTGCTCCTTTTCTCCAAGCGATAAGTATGCCATACCGCGATATTGATATGCATAGGCGTAATCAGGACGGAGTTCTAGAGATCGATTAAGGTCGGCCAGAGCCAGGTCCGTTTCGCTCAGGTTATAGTAGACTTTCCCGCGCCAGTAATAGGCATGAGCATAACTATGATCGAAACGTATGGACTTGTTTAGATCAGATAGAGCCTGATCCATCTCGCTCAGGTTATAGTAGATAATCCCGCGGTAGCAATAGGCGGTAGCATCATAAGGATGGAGCTGGATAGACTGGTTGAGGTCGGACAGAGCCTGGTACATATCGCCCAGGATATAGTAGGCCATCCCCCTCCACACATAGGCAAGAGCGTCGCTGGAATCGAGCAATACAGACTGATTGAAATCAGCTACGGCATTTTCCATCTCTCCCAATCTACAGTAGGCCATTCCACGCCCCTGATAAGCATCGGCATTATCGGAATCGAGTGATATGGATTGATTATAGTCAGCTACGGCCTCCTCCATCTCCCCCAGTTCATAGTAGACTTCTCCACGCCATGAATATGTAATAGCTCGATTAGGATTGAGTTGTACCGATTGGGAAATATCGGCCAACGCCAGGTCCATGTTGCCCAAACCGTAGTAGGACATCCCGCGTCCCAGATAGTAGGCGCCGTCGGGATCCAGCGCGATGGATTGGTTGAAATAATAAATAGCCCCGCTATAGTTACCACTGGAATAAGCTTCCAGCCCAAGAGAGGCGAGCCTATCAGCTTCACTGGATGGATTGGGTCTATGTGATGGAACAAAAGCAACAACCAATGCAAAGATGACAGCTACTGCTATTGCCAGAGCAGTGAATACAGCTATCGATCTACGAACCTTTGGTTTCCCGGGTTGTTCATCAGGAAAAGAGTTCTGTTCAGTCATTTTCCCCTCGCTATGCGCTTCTCCGCATGTACAGACAACCTTAGTAGCAACAAGAAGGACTTCCTCTAATGTGGCGATATGATCTCGCCAAGACAGAAGATCATAACGAAAAGGCCTATTAGCGTAGTCAGGAAAACAGGGATTGAGCGCTCTTTGCTCGCTATTATAGCAATAACTCCAGTAAAGAAGGCTGCTGTGCCGGAAATCGCCGCAAAAAGCATCGGTATAGCGAGCGCAAGGTTAGAAAAAAACGTTTTGCCACCACCGCTGTGTCCTGCAGAAGCAATGACCATATGGAGTGCGAAAAACAACAGGAAGGCAATGATTAGACCTATTGACCACTTGCCTAGCAGACTTGTCGGAATGAACAACCTTTTCATATGCGAATCCCATACTTTGCTGTATCGGGCGATTCTCCAGTCGTTTTATATGGGGCACTATTTTTCATCAGGCACATATATAAAGAAAGGCTTGGCTACAGTGATGACCGTCTTCTCGTCAGCAATGGCTTTGCGTATGTTCTTGGGCAGCGCGAATAGACGACGGTATGAAATGCCGTCAAATGAGCGTAGCGGGCGGCTGATGCGAGCCTTGATGAGACCGTCCACCTTTGAGGCAGCAACCGGTTTTACATCGACCGAGGCGAAGGCGAAGCCCCAGGTGCCACCGTAACTGGGGATGAATGCATCGTACGGGCGCACGATTGGGAAGACCTTCTTAAGTGTATTGATCATTGCGGTGAAGCAAAGGTGGTTGCCCCAGGCGCTGGCGCCAGCCTGCAACGACACAGTACCGCCCTTGGCCAGACGATACCTAACCATCTTATAGAATTCGACCGTCGAAAGCTTGTATGCCGGACCCGCATCTATCGGTTCCGGCAGATCGAGGACGATGACATCGAATTTCTCTTTAGTCTGCTCGATATATTTCCAGGCATCATCATGAATAAGTTCGAGACGTTTATCATCAAACGAGCCCTGATGATACGAAGGGAGCAACTTGCGGCACATTTTCACGACTTCACCGTCGAGGTCCACCATTACGACTCTCTTCACCGACCTGTGTGATAAAACTTCGCGCGTTGTCGCACCTTCGCCACCGCCGGCGATTAGCACCTTCTTCGGATTGGCGTTGGCCAGCATGGGAACATGCACCAGGGATTCATGATAGATGAACTCATCGAGCTCGCTGGATTGTATCTTACCATCCAAAATGAGGCAGCGGCCGAGCCCGGACATTTGAACGAACTGAACAGACTGATACCTGGTCTTGCCGGTGTAGAGCACCTTCTCGATGCGGAATTGCTGGATCATGCCGGGGGTGATTTGATCGGAGAACCACTGACTCTTATTCATTGAACACAGGCGATTTCAGTATTCCGCGCTTTATCTCAGTGACGGAGTGATTGCCTGCTCTGAGTTCCTGCACCATGAGTTCCACGGCCCTCTCAGGATGCAAGGAGTCGCCGCAGGCGAAAATATCGACCGCCGCATAGCTGTACTCTGGCCAGGTATGGATTGAAAGATGAGATTCTGCGATAATAATTACACCGCTGACCCCGTCGTAGGGAGAAAAAACATGGAAGGAGTTGCCAAGAATAGTTGCACCGGCGCGCCTGCAGGCTTCAAGGAGGGTTTCCCTCAGAAACTCGCAGTTGCTCAGACGCTTGCGGTCACAATCATGAAGCTCAAGAATGACATGTCTGCCAAGTGCGTGCAATTTACCACCTCAGGAAAAAGTACAAAAGAGATTTTATAGTAAATATAACAATTAATCAATAGATTAGGGCTATGGAAGAGAAAATCGAGCGTTTAAAGAATAAGCTCCTAGCTAACAAAACGGCGGAGGCGACCGACCTAGCATCGGCGGCCCTCATCGCCACAGGGATTACAGGTTATAAAGAGATCATACGCTACACTAATAAAATCGACCGCCTCTGCGAGGAGATCAATCAATTCGTAGCGAACAACGACGACGACATCGACAAAGCCAGGGTCATCTTCCACTGGCTGTGGATATCCAAACCTCACCGCTATCAACCACAGGGACACTACAAGATCGCCGATGTTATCGACGCCCAGCTCGGTCACGCCAGGTACGTGGGTAACTGTCTCGGGCTGACCATCCTTTACAACATCATAGCGCAGAGATTCGACCTCAATGTGAAAGCATCCTATCTGGAGAATGGTTTCGGACGCGGGCCACATGTTCTAAGCATACTACCCATAGGCGACTCGATTATCGATATCGAGAATGTGTTCCCCAATGGTTTCGATTATCCAGGACATTTGGATTCTTCGCAACGAGACATCTGGGGGGATCAGGAGCTTGTCGCAGATATCTACAACAGCATGGGCAACGAACTGTTTGCATCCGGCAAGCGCTCACGCGCCATAGAATGCTACGACAAGGCCATATTGTTGAATCCTAAATACATCAAACCCTATCTAAACAAAGGCATGGCGCTTGTAGAGCTGGGGCATGACGAAGAAGCAGAGGAATTGTTCAGGAAGCTTTTGCCTTAGTACGATCGACGACACTCTTAATCCAGGGGCCCAGGGCCAGGAAATCACCTCGGTGGAAGAATATCTGCACCGCCAGGGTTAACATCACAAAGTCTAGTGCCAAGCTTTGTTCCTTAAGTAACGGCACCAGAGACCCGAAGCAGCCGCATATTTGTATATCCAGCCCTCTGGCTAAAGCTGCCACTTTGGCGATAATAAAACTCAATGTGATAAGCCCCGCGACTGCCGAGCTCGCTTTCTGAAATATCCCGGCGATCAACAAAATACCAATAAGAACCTCAACTGGTGGCAACACATAGGCATAGGCCGTAGCCAGCTGATGGGGTAGAATGTCATACTGCATTATCTCCTGGAAAAAACTCGATCCCTGCTTCGGAACAATATGAGGTATCTTAGCCGCACCGGCTACAGTAAATATGCCGCCGAGCACGACTCTGGAGAACAGGGCAAAGTAGCTGTGCCGCAGATACGGCTCAACACGTTTCCAATACAAGCCAGCCTTTTGTTTGAACGCAGACATGTATAATTCCTATTTAGAATTATATTATCACCAAATCGGATTGTAAACGATTTATCCTTGACATCACAATAGCGACCACATACAATAGCAAATGCTTGTGCCGAGGTAGCTCAGGTGGTAGAGCACTGCACTGAAAATGCAGGTGTCGACGGTTCAACTCCGCCCCTCGGCACCAGTTTCTCCCGCCGAAGTGGCGGAATGGCAGACGCGACGGTCTCAAAAACCGTTGGGGGGCAACTCCCGTGTCGGTTCGACCCCGACCTTCGGCACTCTCCGAGTAATAAATTCAATACCTGGAGCGTATCACTATAAACGATGCCGAGTTGTGTAGTGGCAGCACAGGGGACTTTGGATCCCTTAGCCCAGGTTCGAATCCTGGCTCGGCAGCTCTTTTCTTTTGTGGTATCATATCAGACGGTGCACTTCAGCAGGGCAAAGCATATTCCCCGGTAGCTCAACGGTAGAGCGGGCGGCTGTTAACCGCTAGGTTTCAGGTTCGAATCCTGACCGGGGAGCCAGACTTCCTCATATTTCCACTCATTCTTTTGCTAGAACTCGAGCCAGCTGGTTGAGCAAAGTAGCAGCATGACCACGCTCGTCATGTGACAGCCCATGCAACAGGGACCTGACATCTTCATCATCGACCACGGAAGCCGCCCTCTTATAGAAATCATTTGCCATATATTCTTTCTGAATTGCGCTCTCCAGCACATCTACTTCCTTCGTATATTCTTTTTCAACTTGCATCAGCACATCGCTGACTTCGATATTAGCCCCCTTGGACTCTCTATCGAACTGCTGTAGATATTGGTCGATATGAGACAGATCGGCGCTCTCCGGTATCTCGCCTGTAAGCCGCAGGAACAAACGCCTCATATGGCTTAGCTCCACTTCAGCAAGCTGCGGAAACATGGTCCGGGCTGCCTCGATTCTCACTCTATCCCTGGCAGCAACGTAAAAATCGTAGGCCTTCTTCTCTATCTTTATTGCAATTACCAGCACATCCTTGATATTAGCCGACTTGCCGATTATGCGAGGCTTCTTCTCCTGCTTCCCTTTCAACGTCTTAAAACTCCAGCTGTTCAAGCCCCCTTCCAGAATAGACAAATCTTTTAATCCCAAATCGCAAAGCGCTATAGCGGCAGCCATACTCCTCTTACCCGACCTGCAATAAATAATAGTTTTTCTTCCACTATACAACTCCCTGTACAGCTCATCCCGCCGCGACTCTAACTCGTCCAGGGGCATGAGAACGGCACCAGGAAGATGACACTCCTCATATTCTACGGGCTGACGCACGTCGAGAAGCAGGACTCCGCCCTCTCTGTCTTCGTCAAGAATAGATTTAACTTCATTGGAACTCAGGATTTTTACCTCATCAACGGCACAGCTAAGTTTCATGCACTTGCCCCCTCTTGTTGATAATCACCATCGCATTCCAATTCGCATCTACTAGTTAGACCGTGGCCACAACCTCACGACCTTCGATTTTACCCTTATATTAAGTACAGAATATATATTTACCCGCCCCGCAAACCGGCCAAAAACCGCCCATTCCTATACCCTAAAAGTCAAGCCTACAGAATGCCGTAGAAGATATACGATACCCCCTGATAATGGCATTGTCAATCCTAGTTACGGTACCCACATAGTGAATAGTTGCTATTAGCCATCGCTTAGTGTACAATGCCTACCATAATTGGGAATTTCACATGCTCTACATCCAGGAATTATTGAAACAAATTATTACAGCACATGAGACCTTCAGATCCAGATTCTCCCCCATAATAAGATTTGGCATAATAGCCTTTCTAGCTATCATGGCCTTCATTATTCTGATATTTAAAGCGGAATGGCTGATGAACCACATGATAGCCTTACTACCACTATTCTACATCGCTGCTGTACTGGCTGTCGGTCTAAAAAGAGCACTGTATGGAACAGCGGTATTCATATTCTTCTCTTTTGCCCTCTGGCTAAGGGTCGGACCTCCGCATCAAGGGGTGCTGGGTGGCAGCTATGTGATGTTCGCTGAAAACGACGGCTGGTATAATATGCGCCTCATCGAGAACCTGGTGCATCACTTCCCCTTCAGAAACACGTTTGAACCTTACACGCTTTATCCTACCGGCCAGAACATTCCCTTTGCTCCATTCTTTGACTGGTTCGGCGCATTGTTTATATGGATAGCAGGATTGGGGCACCCTACACAGGCTCTCATAGAGAAGATGGGTGCATACTACCCAGCAGTACTGGGTGCATTAACCGTAATACCCGTATACTTCATCGCCAAGGAGATCTTCAACAGGAATGCTGGCCTAATCGCCGCGGGTCTTATTGCAATGCTCCCTGGCGAATTCCTATTTCGCTCAATATTAGGCTTCACCGATCACCATGTGGCCGAGGCCCTCTTCAGCACAACTACCATGATGTTCTTTATCATGGCAATAAAGCGAGCCCAGGAGACTCGACCGACCCTGAGCCAATTTAGACCTAAACAGTGGGATGGCCTCAAGAAGCCCTTACTTTTAGCACTGCTAACAGGATTCATGCTCGGAATCTATCTCCTCTCATGGATCGGTGGATCAACGTTTATATTCATAATATTTGTCTATTTTCTTATTCAATACATTTTGGATCACATGAGGGGCAAGTCGACAGACTACCTGCTGTTCATAGGAATACCGGTATTTGTTGTCTCATTGATAATGATTAGCCCATTCTCTAAGTTTCTTTTGTTCGGCAAACCTATGTATATAGCATTACCTATATGTGTATTAGCTGTATGTTTCTGTAGCGGTATATCACGGGTAATGAGCCATCTAAGAATCAAGCTGATATACTACCCAATTGCGATTGTAGTATTGATATTCATCGGAGTCGGTTTCCTCTACTTAATAGATAAATCCCTTTACCACTCGTTAATTGACCAATTCAATTACCTAAAGCCTCATGCTACATCTATGACTATCATGGAAGCCCAACCATTTTTCGGGGATTTCCATGTATCCAACTTAATAGGCCACAGGGCCTGGTCATATTTCACCACAGGACTATTTCTTACCCCGATTGCCTTCCTGATAATAATATATTCAGCATATAAGAAACATCCAATAGGTAAATGGCTCTTCCTAGGCTGGATAGTAATAATACTACTCACGGTAGTAATAGATCAAAAGACAGCGATGCCCTGGCAGTTATATGCGGCAGAAGGCATAATCGCGCTATTGCTGTATTCTTTCCTCGAAAACAGCTCCACCAAAATAATTCTCTTAATCTGGAGTTTTTTGATCGTATGGGCCTTGTTGACACAGACACGTTTCGCCTATTACTCTGCAATAAATGTCGTCCTGTTAAGCAGCTATATAATCTGGAAGATGCCCGGTTGGATCTCATCTGTATTTCGTTATACTTCAAAAAGATGGGCATGGCTGGCTTGCTGGATTACAGTAATAATAATCATATTGATAATTGATAAAAGGACTTTCATATCCCTACCTAAAATCATATACGTCTTAGAAGGAATTGCCCTAGCAGCGTGGATCGGATACAAAGCTCTATTAACCGAACCCAAGACAAAATCGGTCGCAGACAAGCGCAAAGACAGGGCAGCAAAGAAACGCGGCGAACATTTCGAAAAACAGAAAGAGCTCAGATACCTGAAACCAGGATTAATATGTGCTTTGTTATCGGTAATAGTAATCTTTTCCATAACTATCTATCCCAACTTTATTTATGGTGGAACATATGATCAGCATAGATACTCTGATCAGCCCTGCTATAACCTCAGCAATACTGATTTCTGCCCTTCCTGCGCAGCCAGCCTATATCTACCGTACCATCCATACGGTCCTAACTCAGACTGGTATGAAGCACTTGCATGGATGAGAAGCGTTAACAGCAGTACAGGTCAACTGAATACACCGGATCCCTTTGGGGAGGACGCCCTTTATATTAACGGCTCTGACTACCCGAATAGTTTCTATTACAGTTTATATCAGAAGCCTGCATCAGGAGAGACCTATGACTATCCAGATTCCGCATATGGCGTAATGAGCTGGTGGGATTACGGCCATTGGATAACGCGTATAGGTCGCCGTCTGCCAAACGCAAACCCATTCCAGAGCGGCATAGGCGGCACAGCACCGGATGGAACTATTGTCCCCGGCGCTAGCATATTCATGACAGCGCAAAATGAAACAGAAGCAAGCAGTATCATGGATGCTTTGGACTCTAGATATGTGGCCATTGACTATGAAACAGCATGGCCTAAATATCACACAATGATAGTGTGGTCCGGGAAAAATGAAACCGATTTTTACGAAAACTGGTACAGAGAGCCAAATGGAGAACTTAGATGGTATGAACACCCAGATCCAAACCGGGAGCCAGAGATAACACTATTCTATACAGCGTATTACCAATCAATGTGCGCCCGCTTGTACAATTTCGGCACACAGGCCGTTGTACCTAACAATTCGACGTGGGTTATTTCATCCACTTGGCAAACAAGTAAAAACGGGGAACGCTATAAAGTTTTAACGGATGTAGCTAACGACAAACCATTCGCTACTTATGAAGAAGCAGTTGAATATATCCAGAACCATCCTGGATATGTCATAGTAGGCACACATCCTTTTGTTAGTCCGATACCTCTTGAGCCATTGAATGAATATAGACTCATACATTCCTCTCCTTCGACTGTGATACGAATCGGCAATACGATATGTTATTACGTTGAAATCTTTGAGTACACAGGTTACAAGAAGTAAGAGCATACACCGCTACATTCAAGAGTCTCCGTAAAGAATCTTCAACTAGGCCTGCCTGTCTTTTCATCCGACCTCCGCTATTGCTGGCACTAGTAACTTGATATATAATCGAACAATACTTTTTTAAATCTAAATACAGTTGATATAAGATGAATAAAGCTGATTCACCCTCTGGCAATAGTAAACCTTCGTCAAAAAGATACCGAACACTGTATACTCACATCGGAGATCCTCTATATCGCAATTCCTACTACCTAATGGCCAATACGATTGTTACTTCCGCCCTGGGTTTCATCTTCTGGATTGTTGTAGCGCGATTCTATAGCGAAACGGAAGTGGGTCTCGGCGCAGCTATAATATCTGCAATAATGCTATTAGTATCACTAGGCAAGCTTGGTTTCGATGTAGGCCTTATTCGCTTCCTATCTAAAGTTGAAAAACCTTCAGAATTCATAAATTCCTGTTTAAGCATTAACGTTCTCGTCTCTCTGCTTATTGCAGTGATATTCGTAATTGGGATCAATATCTGGTCCTCCCCGTTATCTTTTATTAGAGAAAATATCATATTCGCCCTAGCCTTCATTATATTTACTGCATTCCTTACCTTATCATCAGTGTTAGATTCTATTTTCATCGCCAAGAGACGAGCTGGCTTTGTTCTTTCAAAAAATACTGTCATATCGCTGACAAAGCTCGTACTTCCCTTTGTTTTTGTGCATTTCTTCCGCACAGGCGGCATCGTCAGCTCGCTGGGAGTGGCGACATCAATTGCTGTGATCATCTACCTAGCTATCTTCCTGCCCAAAGCCCAGAGTGGCTATAAACCAAGGTTCAGAATAGATCTAAATGTTATCAAAGAGGCGAGGAAATACTGCTTTAGTAACTATGCTATAGGTATTATCGCATCAGCTCCAGGCTATGTCGTCCCACTACTGATCGTTAATCGCCTTGGTCCAGAATACAATGCATATTACTATATGGCATCTATGATATCAGGTGTGCTGGCTGTGATTCCGAATGCTGTAGCCCAGTCACTTTTCGCAGAAGGCTCTCACTTCGAAGATCAGCTGGAGAGAAATATGCACCGGTCATATAAGTTCATCTTCATCCTTCTCATCCCTGCGGTCATACTCGTATCATTATGCGGCAAATGGCTGCTCATGGCATTCGGATCAGGCTATTCCGAGAACGGCTTGCTGCTGCTGCGTATTCTATGCATATCGAGCCTCTTCACGGGAATAAACAGCGTTTATACAAGTATCTTGCTTGTTAAACATAGACTATGGGAGCTTACTGCGCTCGTCAGTTTTACGGGTATATTCTTGCTAACAATGATTTATTTCCTTACACCAATAATTGGCATAGCAGGTATCGGCTGCGCATTATTGGCCACCTACGGCATCATTAGTATATACATAATACTAGCATTAAGGCGCCTTCACTAGTTTACTACCAGGATTAGTCCAATTAGCATCATCACAATCAATTTGCTACGTATTATTACTCCTTCCGTTCATATTGCCTTTGATAATAATGACATCTATAATAAACATATACTTTTACCCTACGTTATCAATCCTACTCGATAGGAAAGGACAATCATATGAAAAGAGCATTGATCACAGGTATAACAGGTTTTGCTGGAAGCCATCTGGCTGAACATCTGTTAAGCAAAAAGATGGAAGTATACGGGACGGCACGCTGGAGAAGCAAGCTGGATAACATCGAGCATATACAAAACAAGATACACCTTCTTACTGCAGATATCAGAGACGGACATTCTCTGGAAGTGGTTTTAAATGAATCAAAACCTGATTACATTTTCCACCTGGCTGCACAGTCATTTGTGCCAATGAGTTGGAGAGCACCTGTGGATACGATGGAGACAAATCTAATAGGCACAATCCATCTTTTTGAAGCAGTAAGAAAGTTAAATATTAACCCACGAATCCAGGTAGCGGGAACTTCAGAAGAATACGGATTTGTCTATCCCCACGAAGTGCCTATTACAGAAGAAAATCCGTTAAGGCCACTATCTCCCTATGGTGTATCAAAGGTCGCTATGGACAGATTGTCTTATCAATACCATAGATCTTACAATCTTCATATTGTAGTCACGCGCGGCTTCAACCACACCGGCCCGAGGAGAGGAGATGTATTCGTAACATCGAACTTCGCCAAACAAATTGCCGAGATAGAAAAAGGAAGAGAGCCTGTAATCCATGTCGGCAATCTGGATGCAATGAGGGATTTTACTGATGTTAGGGATATGGTGAAGGGATACCTCCTGGCGGTAGAGAAATGCCAGCCGGGCGAAGTATATAATATATGTTCTGGGAAAGCAACTAAAATAAGAGACCTATTGGATCTTCTGATATCCATGACCGATAGTAAAATAAAAGTACAACAAGACCCTGATCGCATGAGACCTTCCGATGTTGAAGTACTGCGAGGCGATTGCTCCAAGTTTAAGAAACAAACAGGGTGGAAACAAACTATACCATTCAAAAAAACAATGGAAGACTTGCTTAACTATTGGAGAGACAAGGTCTGATACACCAATATAAAGATCATTAAAGGCAAACGGATTGGATGTCTGCTTTTTTCCCAAAAAATGCCCTCCGAAAAATCACTAGCTATGATCTATTAATCATGATGCAATTCTTATACAAAGAAGTCAAACTGTAATGATACGAACATTTAAGATTTTAATGAGCCTTTTTCTCTGGCTTAAGGCGTTTACTGAGGGGCAGGGGATTAAAACGAAGTTTTCTCTAGTGCCGGCAACAATCCTAACTGTTTTTCGCTACGGGCTTGGGGTACTGAAAATTCACAGTCTAAATCATCGCATTAGCATTTTGGTAGCAAAAAAATTTTCTCCAGCTGTTTTAATCAATAACCGAAATGGACTTTTTCTTTGTAGAAAGGGCTCAAATGACTTTCAGATAGTTGCTGAAGCCTTCGAGCGAAGTCTCACAAAATACCTTGATGAAATAAGAGGCGGGATATTCATTGATATAGGAGCCAACATAGGTAGATACACAGTTAAAGTAGCTAGACAAATGGGCCCCAGCGGGCTGGTAGTAGCAATTGAGCCGGATCCAGAGAACTTCAAGGCTCTCATAGCAAATATCGATATAAACAAGCTGACTAATGTTCGTGCAATAAATGTAGCCTGTTGGAATAGAACGGAAGACCTCTCTCTTTCGATTGCACCTGATTGGGATAGAGGAGTATCTTCCATTAAGGAAAAAGTATCGAGTCAATCCATTTCCGTTAAGGGGATTAGATTAGATGATATACTTACGGACTTAGGAATAAATAATACTACTTGTATTAAAATCGATGTAGAAGGAGCAGAAGAAGAAGTGATTCAAGGAGCGGTTCATATCATAAACAATAGTGATAATCTTAAAATAATATTCGAATCATGGAATACTTCTCAGTTCAACAAATGCAAACAACTACTCGAACAATGCGGAATGAACGTTGGTGATGATATGATCGAATGGAAGACTTACTTGGCTCAAAAACACTCGTGAACGATACTAAGATTGTAGGATATATTTCTAATTACAATATTGTACGACCAGAATTTAGCTTTTATGGTTTACTAAACGTCGGGGCCTCATCTCCCCCTGTTTATCTAGGGGCTAACGTCAGCCTTATACTCGCTGACTTTATCTCCTCTCAACATCCTGCATATCAATCAGCGCCCGGCCAATCATACCATTCTTCATATCATCAAGCGCCTGGTTAACCCCGGCTAGACTATAAGAATGGGTAATCAATCGATCAAGATGCAGCGTCCCTGAAAGAAAATACTTGACATATAG